>Ga0209700_103463_pt1 | contig 30161 bp, 12 predicted proteins | sample SiratroredBW_FD_187528 | JGI IMG/M metagenome (GOLD analysis project Ga0209700, IMG submission 187528) | Root nodule microbial communities of legume samples collected from California, USA - Siratro red BW (SPAdes) (version 2) | ecosystem: Host-associated > Plants > Roots > Nodule | place: USA...
ATTTGTGCTTAAAATATATATATATATATATATATATATATATATAAATAATGATTATAATATTATAAATATTTCTTTTATTAATTTTTTTTAAGAAGATATGGCAGAGGATTTCATCACTTCTACTAGAACACAGTCTGGTACCAGAATCTAAATATTCTCTATTATTTTTTATCTGGTGAGAATATCCTTTTCTGTCTTTGTTTAATGGAAACAAATAGTACAACTGCAGTAAATTCATCAAACATGTTTTGTCTCCTAAGAATAAAATTAAGTTTACCAATTAGAGCATGACTCAACTTGTACAAAACATTTGTTTATTTGATTCTTGAAAGTAAACTAGCAAATGATAATATGGTCGTTTTTTTATTTATCTTCGGCATATCATCTTCAAGAAGCAACCATTTTAGAAGGTTTGATATTCCTAAAGATAGATATTCACTTCATGAGTCAAGGTAAAAGATCTCTTTCTACTCTCTTCATTGACTAAAAATTCTCAATGATGAATTAGAATTCTTGCTGCCAACAACTAAGTGTGAATCTTGTGATGTTAATTAATAGCTCAAAAATCATGCGAATATAAGAAACACATCATCTGTTTCTTAAAAGTTCTTAACCACTTTTATCATGTTGTCTGGACTCAAATCCTTGTCCCCAATCTCGTTTTTTTTTTTTTTAAAAAAAAAAAATAACAGTCAAACAATCCTACTGTGAATTGTACTGTCTCTGTTGTTAGTTCTTCCAATTATACATCACAAGGTCAATATATTTTCTTTTCTTATCCAACAATAGCTACAGATTCTATAAATGTGGTTTGAAATTCTTTCATAATGAGCTGCGTGCACAATGATATTCAACAGAACAAGGAAAAAAATCTTAAGAGTGAGTCTTATTTCACACTGAGAAGCAAAAGATAATGGCAGAATTAGTCTCAGATGTATGTTGAAGAATTTGAAGATTTGAAGAAAGATTGAGTAAAGCAAAAAGTATACAGAACAAAAATGTTGGAGAAGAATATGGAAAAAGTACCACCACTCCATATCTACAAAATAAAAATATATTTGATTGAAGGAATAGGTGAACCAATAAGAGTTGTTGACATAAACTGAGAAACTACAGTAAAGATAAAACCAGTGACGATTTTCAATAAAGGTGTCAGTCATGTGAAGAAAAAGGATGCGTCGACCTTGTGAAGAAAAAATATTCACGTGAAGAAAAAATATTCACAATAAGTTTGTATCTTTGTTAAAATAATTTATAACTTTGTTAGATAAGCACTTGAGATAAATAATGCTATATATTTTTAGGCTCTATAATGAACTCTTCTATGAGAAGGCAGAAGTTTGAAGTGTGTTAAAGTTGTCTCATGTATCAAACTTTTTTCTGTTGCAGTGAAAGCTTTGATTTCCGGGTATTTAGAAGTGTTCATTCCAATGATATTCAACAAAAAGGGATTAATTTGGTTCGAGTGTTTTTAAGAGAAAGTTTCTGCATAGACATACAATGTCACGGCAAATTCGAACGTCAAATAGATGGACGACAAAGGGTTCATATTACTTTTCACATGATTTATTATACAAATAACAAATTGTGCATGTCATATTTTATTGCAAGTAATTTGTTCAGACTTGGTGTTCTCTGTACTCTCGTATTCCTTTTCCCTACAGCTCCATCATAGAATTGAAGAACAGTAAACTTTTCAGCTTTAAAAATCAGAACAAAGTTGAGGAGAAGACAAGACATAAAAGGGTACGTACACCTCCTTTGTAAAGCTCCAGAACAATATTTCTTCACTCTTATGCTCTAGATGCTCTAGGTGCTTATCTCCTGAGATCAAACAAGAACCTGAAGAATATAAGATGGCCTTTTACAATTGCATCATTATTGTGCATTTTCTAAGCTACATATGTTGGTCAAACAATCAGAAAACATTCTCAGCTGTCTAACTTCATTGCAAAGAAACATGTGAATAGAATGTTTACTCATAACATGTTAGTACAAGACAAATTACATGCACTGCTACATTTAATAGAATTGATATAAGTTACTTTCTCACTTTCTCTAATCAATTAAAAACACAAAAACTCTGAGAATCACTTCTTTTAGAGGATAGATTCCCGAAAGCCAGAAACGGAAAAACTATCAAGAGTCAGTAATGTGGAGAAAGTGTGATGGCTTATCTTTCTGTTTGTGTGCTGTTTTTCTATTCGATGTTATGTGTCATTCTGTTTAGTACTAAGTTTCAATTCACGAATCAGGATTCAGTGATATAATATCTTATTAACAGCCATCTATTGAGGACCGCCGTGGTTCAGAGACCACCTTACAGGCTTTATGTTTCCACAGTATCAAACACAATCTCGACATTGCAGTGGAACAATTTGCAAAAAGTATGTGAAACGCCACTTCATAAGATGTCCACGGTGCAGCAAATCAAGTGAGAGAACTCACTGAATCTTTATATATAGATCTATCAGTAATTCATTACATACATAATCCAGAAGGAAAAAAGTAAATACAACACAAAAAAAAAAGTTTCCGCGCTTGAGTCTTAGAGAAACATACCATATAATAATGATAACGATGACAATACCTACAAATTGCCCTATTGCAAGGCATTGGCACCAGCCACGATTTCCAGAATTTCGCCAGTGATCTTAGCCTGGCGCTCCCTATTGTAGATAATGGACAATCTCTTCTTCAAGTCAGAAGCATTGTCCGTTGCACTGCTCATAGCACTCATTCTTGCAGCAAGTTCACTGGCCAGCGACTCCTGCAACGCCCTCAGTATCTGGCTGTTCAAATACAAAGGCAACAAGGCATCGAGGATCTGAACCGGGTCTTGTTCAAACTGCAAAATTGGTGAGAAATCCGTAGTCTTAGTCCTCACAACATCTCTCTCCACAGTCAACCTTCCCTCCTTGGTGGTCAATCTGAAGAACTCATCTTCAGCAGCATCAACACACACACCATTGATATCGCAAATCTCTCCCTTTGGTGACAGTGGAAGCAAAGTGTGAATCACAGGATCTGACTTCACCAATGACACAAACTTAGTGTAGAGAAGCTCCACTTTGTCAACCTCTTCACTCACGAACAGTGAGAAAACATCATCAGCTATAGCCTGAGCTTCCTTAGCAGTTGGAAGTGAACCACCTTCTAGAAACCTGTCAACTGGGATATAAGGCCTTCTAAGGAAATAAGAGTTACCCTTTTTGCCAACACTTATGACAGTGTATTCCAAACCAAGTTCCTTCAACTCCCTGATTCTGGCCTCAGCTTTCTTAATGATTGCGTTGTTGAAGCCGCCGCAGAGGCCGCGATCGCCGGTGCACACGACAAGTGCAACCTTCTTCACTGGCCTCACCTTTGTTAGAGGAATGTCTACGTCCTCGGTTTGGAGCTGCTCGTTGATGTTGTAGAGGACTTCAACGAGGGTCTCTGAGAAAGGTCTTGCATTGACCACAGCTTCTTGAGCTCTTCTCACTTTTGCAGCTGCCACAAGCTTCATTGCTTCGGTGATTTTCTGGGTGTTTTTGACAGAATCAATGCGGGTTCTGAGCTCTCGGAGACCACACTGAATTTGGGTGGAGGAAGAGCGTGAAGGGGTGCATGAAGTTGGGTTTTGTGAAGGGAGCTGAAAAGGGTTGAGGACGGAGCGGAAGGAGAGGTTGGAGGGATCGGAGAGGGAAGGTTTGGAGGACACAAGCATTGTGAGATTGGAGCAAGACATTGTTTGTTGATCTTGCGTTTGAGGAGATTGAGGAGGGTGTTAGGTGTGTGGGTTTGGTTGCTTTATTTTGAGATTTTTTTTCCTCTTTGTTTTTGTTTCTGTGAGTGTGAGGGAGAGGGGTCTTATCCTCTCCTTGTGTTAATTAGTTGTTTTGTGTTGTGTTGGGTTAGGATTCTCAATTGCCATGGAAGTTACAAGTGGGAAATGAGTGGAGGTGATGATAGGAAGTGGATGAGGTTTGGAGATAACGATTTTGAAGTGGTGGAATGAAGAGAGAGCCACGTAAGGGAATTACAGTAGGTCCAAAGTCTGATGTGGCTTTTATGAGTGGTGCTGAGTGGCAATTGACAAAGGTATATGCGGCCCTTCGAGTGCTGATTCCTTCTCCTTTTAACTTCATTTCTTCTTTCTCTCTAAAAACTAGGGACAGTAACTAAGACTCGCCGGAGACAATTTTAAGCAGGTTGAAGTAGAAGTCTATAACGGTCTCATATATCAGTTCATCTGAACTCTGATACAGTAACACCTTTTATTATATTCTAAACTTATCATAAAATGTCTAAACATTTGGATGAAAATGAAAAATTAATTATTTTAGGTAAAAAAGTAGCTGTATAATCAAATCTATCTAATTTTAAAAATAATTTGTCTTAATCAACTCTCGCCAATAATTAAAGGCATTGTGCATGTGAAACCAACGTGTGGTTGAATACTAAATAATTATTATTTAACACGCTTCTAAGTCGCAGGTACTTTTTTATTTTGGTTGGCAAAACCAGTATGCATTATTTGCTCAGTACAAGGGTGTTCCCCTTTTATGCTTTGTTAAGAATACAGTAGACTCGATTGTAATTTCATTGATGTTAAAGATTTATACTCAAGTATACAGTTACAATTATGGCTGATTAAGACTTCGGAATAGGTAGTTTTACCAGAACATGAATTTTTTTTTAAATAACATCAATGAGTAATATTTACATTTAACAAAAGTAATGCAAGAGAGAGATGTGCAGACAAAAGCAAGACCAATGGATTGTTTGCCCACGTGCTATTGGCACTTTCTTGAACATTACTTGTTGGGACATCAGAATTAGTAAATAATATTATAGTTAGCATATACAACTTATCACTTCCACCGTAAAAAAGGAGACAGTGGACGCTCGCAATAGAAAATTTTTGTACACGATCTCCATTGATATCATGAACGACCCAAGGCCAACTTTGCCCATGACCTCTAGCAACATATTTACATAGACAATCCCTTCAACCATTGCGAGTAACAATAGTACAAAATTAAAGTCTCAATTTTTGGTGCAGCACGTCCAAAACTGTCATCCAGCAGCAACAACAAAAACAATCTCAGTTAGTTTGGATGGCGCATCAATCAACAAACTTCCACATTACCATCATGGCTTGAACTTGCAAAATTCAATCATATTTGCACTCCATTTGACAGAACATTTCAATCAACCCATCATGGCCTGACCTTTCGATAGTCAATCCTATTCGAACCCCACTCGCCAGAATACTTAAAAATCAACCATTTTCAAGATTACCATCAATGTTTGATCTTTCAACAGTCAAACCTATATTTAAATTTGCATTTGGTTTGCCAAAACGCTTCCTGGGTTTTCGTGGAGAGGTAGACACATGAGGACCAACACTTGGCTGTTGTACCATGTCTAGGGTATTTCTCTCCTCTGTGACAACTTTACCAATTGAGAAGTTTCTAGAAGCAGAAGCTTCCCCAATCATACTCGTACTGTGTCCAAGTATGGCCTTTGAAAGTACAGGATTACCTGCCGTGCACGAGTCTAAACTTAGCCATGAAGAACTACTTCGGTCATCTTGTTCCTCATTCGTCAAAGTAATATTTAGTGCTGTATTATTTGTAAGGAGGCCGCCATCAACTTGAGCATCAGAATTGGCCCTTGGCTCACCTGGTTTTTTCATGCAAGCCATATACTTTACAACATTTTCTTCAGAAGAAATTGAGACCTCCTAACGAAACAAAGTTAAAAGAGAGTTAGAAGGGAAGAAAAATAAACAAATAATTAGCTTGGTGAGAATATGAATTAGCTTCAGAAGAATACTGGGGTGTTGAATCTTACATAGCATGATACATGACTACAATGATCAACCACTAACTAACTGCCATGGAGGTTCTACTACTGTTCTAAAAATACTGGCTCATAATGCATTAGGTAGTCATGAACCAAGAAGAAACAGAAAAAGAAAAGAAAGGAAAAATTACATACAACCAATGAATCATCTAGATATTTATTTAGAGCTTAGATATGGCTAAAAGCCAACAGAGTTGACAGGCTGACAAGGTTAATGTTAATCTCAAATTTGGCTGATTAAGAAAGATCACGTTGCCACCGATTGACTGATATAATTAATTACCTTCCAAAGAAGGCTCAACAAGAGACAAACATGTAACATAAAAATTTAGAAAGATGTGAATAGTGAGAAGTAAGCCCTCTCAATCCATGTATTACAAACAAAAAGTTAAGTACTTTTAAGGTTTAACTTAATAAGAAATTAGTGAGTTTAGTAGTAAAGCTAAAGAACAAGGATAACTATGCTAGTTCCACATATAGAAAACAAAGATGTACCGGCCTATTTACTTTGAAATAATGTTTTCCATTGTTTTCACTTTTAATTACAAAATACTACCTTGTTTTCATCTAATTTCTATTTTCGAAAATTAGTATAAAAAATAAGAAAGTGAATAATTGTTTTTGTAATTAAATTTGAAAATGAACAACTTTTTTATAAACGAAACAAGTCTTTTAGTTTCCAGTTTCATTTGGAAGACTGAAGTACGGGGGGAAATATACAAGAGAAAATATGTTATTTCAAATCGTAGTACTTTGTCAATTGTATTTCTTCTCCTTACAAATAAAATTTGTAATATATAAATGCACAGAGGGACAGACATGCACAAAACGAAAAGTGAGAATTTAAACCAAATACCTTATTTTGAACGTCAAGAGCTTGTTCACAGCCAGAACCATCCTCTCCTTCAGAATCAGTCATCTCCTCACACTCAAACTCTACATGTTCTTCAATATCTTCCTCAGAATCACTTAACTCCTCCTGCTCCATCACTATCTCAGGATGAGACTGATCACCAATATCATCTACATCATATCTGGCAATGTTATCATTAGGAACGACCAAAGGGTCACTAGAAGCAAGCCCACGACTGCTTGCAGAAACATTTTCACCACCCTGCTGACAATGAGGAACACTATCCTCTTGAGGTTCCCTAATTGCTACAGTTTTCTTGGACCCTGCTGGATCATGTGCCTTTGGCTGTCTACTTTTCACAGATTTCTCCCTTCCAGATACAGAACTAAGGTGCATCTCCAAATCAAGTTCATTGGATTTGTCATTAAGGCCAGAAGATCTATTGGCTATTGCCGACACACCACTAGGTCCGAGTGACTCAGGCTGATTGGAATCAAAATTTGGTGATTGTGCATCATCAGATTTCTGCAGAAGTGGATGAAAATCAATGCCTCCAGATCTTAGTATGGAATTTTTTGACTTTAAGGACTTGTTAGCACAATCAACGTGGCTTTGTTGCTGTGAGCTATGGAAGAGACTGAGATTTAATTGCGGTTGGCTTCCTGAGAAGAAGCTGAAGGAACTAGGAGTACCAGAACTAAATTTCAATGGATAATACGGCACACTGCCATCTTCAGTGACCTGGAACAAGAGAGGATGCATCTGGAGCTCGGTACAGGTGCCTTTTTCTGCCACTATAGATCTGCCTTCAACAATTTCAGATCTTTCCAATTGAGAACCTGTGGCAGTGTCTTTCAATGCAGGCCTTGCACCTATAATAGGATGAACATTTTCAGATTTCTCACCATGAGGAGTTTGAGAAGCTAAATGATCTTCTCTAGAAGCAGCTACACCACCTCCAGGAGGATAAACCTTAGACGTTCCACACTGGAATCCTCTAAAAGCATTTTGAGAAACCACACGAACAGAAGGAGGTAGATTTACAGGGGGCAACTCTGGAGCTAATTTCACCAAGTGGGCATTATGTGCCCTCCGGGACCGATAGGGCCGACAATAGTACTTGGAGCTAGAAGGCACATTAAAAACTGGTTTCATAGGATTAAAGGAGCTAGTAGCAGCATTCATTCCATTTCTCAAATCAGACGTAGTGTGAAAAAACTGAGGTAGGTTAGATGCAGATGGAAATGCAGACTGATTGCCACTATGATATTGAACTTTTCCACTTAAACCATAATCTTGAGTACCCTTATAAAATCGAATATGTTGAGAAAAAGCATTGTGAGCAACATTTCCTTCTCCAGATGTAGTGGGAATGCGTTCAGAATAAGCAAGAGCAGATGTGTCTGGCCTCCAATCTGCCAGAAATGCCTGGTGAACGTACGGTACATCTGAATAATCCATGCACTCTGAACCAGCAATTTCAGTATCACAATCCTGCAATAAATTCCAAAAAACCTGTGAATTCTACTCCTCAATAACCCATAGAGGTGTTATGATAGAAAAACTGCCAATGTACTTGTATAGAGGTGGGAAGTTTCATACATATCAAACACACAATTTAAAAATATATACTAATATATGTATAACCACGCCCACAATTTACAATGATTTATAATTTCCTGTTAGCATGAGAACCCAGATTTCGTAAAAGTAAATTGAAAACTGTACATTGTGTATCTATCCGTCACTCGTCCAAAGCCATTCAAGTAGTTAACAAAAGCGACATTGAAGAAGACCATAATGGAATCTCATACACATGTAAGACCAGGGAGAAAAAATTCAAAACAGGCTTCTAAGCTCAAGACAGTAACAAACCTCTTTATCAGATATAGCACGCCAACTTTCTAATGAGGCAGCCTTTGACTTTCTTCTTTGTGACTCGTACAATCTCCTCTTCTCCCTTTTTGATTCGTCTATCTTGTATGACTTTTGAGTGCCAAGAGCAATGCGCCACTGGCGTGGAAGCAAGGATGGATCTCTATGTGGAACAATATACTGCCAAACTGACATCCAATCAAATTTATAAATCTTGAGTCCCTGTCGTACATCAGCAAGTCAAAATAGTGCTATCTAGAAGAAAATTTTCAAACGCATACAGTTGAAATGTTGAATACATTACCTCTTGAATGCATGCTATCTCCTCTGCAGTCAGTGGGGAGGTTTTCATTCTTCGAACAGCCTGTATAAAGAAATCATGCAACTAAAATCAACCATTATTTTCACTAAATTAGTGAGTATAGTATGGTTCCATATGTGCTACAAGCCTATAAATACAGAGCTATAATATGCACGTAGGTTATAAAGTGGAAACAGCTGCGATGTGCGCAGAAAGCATGTTAACCCCTTGAGAAGTCATCTTGCCACTAGGATAAGGGTTATAATCTTAACCTCTAACCTTTCATAATATACACTCTTCTCACCTGACATGTTCCCTACATATATATACATATACATATATATATATATGACATTTATCTAGTGCAAAGACTTTTATGAGAATGAGAGTAGCGAAACAAGATCATTAAACCATATATGGAAGGTCAAGACTAAAAGCTACTTGAGGCCGCACAACAACTTTAAAAAAAGTCATGTGATTTTTGTATTTTAATTTTGACCTTTCTCAGTATGATCTAATGGTCAATATTTGTGACTCTAACTAAAAAACATTCCTACTGTTTGATGTCTCCTGTATACAAGTGGGAAAAGCATGGGCCTTTTAATGAGCATGGTTGTTTCTTGTCTAACGTATACACCTGTTTCTCTATCCGAGCATCCTTGTGAGTTATAGGCATTTGTAGTGAGGATGCAACTTCAATAAACTATGCAAATCTACATCGAGTCATGGACATCCTTCTAAGACTCGCTCTCTCACTTTCATTAGTGTATTTCATTTTTCTAACTTAATATTTTTTCACGTTTGAACAAAAACCCTAAGATGGGATGATCACATGACTTGAAACTCCATAGACTTCTTACACTAATTTTGGGTATCCGGTGACTTATTTGGCTTTATTGTTGCTGTCTCACTTTGAATGATCAAACCATCTATAATATGTAACAATTAATAAAGGGGATACACTTTCATAAAAAAAAAAAAATTACATATTTGCTTATGATTTTACCCTTAACATTATGGAAACTATTTTTTATTATAATAACTGTTAGTTACAATACGCCTACGTTTCCAATAATGTACTATTATGAGGAAACAAGGCATCAATTTGCAATGCAGCAATTAATTTCTAATTCATTATCTGATATTCATGAATCAGATAACTAAGATTTCACATGCATGACAACCGGATTTTAGTAAAATAGGTGTGTTAAAAAAACAGTTTAATCAATCCCCACCATAAACCTAGCAAATTACATTTGCACAGACAAAATGACTATAAGCAGTTATTTAACACAACTGATTCTCCCCTTAGAATGCAATCTGGTTCCCTACATACTAAATGCAGTTTATAAATTTAAAAAACCTTTCAAATGTGAAAACTTCTGAACCACAAATTACATGTAAAAGACCAAATGACTTAAACCAGTAATTAAACTGAAGTTACTGAATTGGTTTTCCTCCTAGAAGGTAATCAGGCTCTTAAACTACAAAAACTCGTTTAGAAATTCAAAAGCCATTTTTAAAAGTCAAAATTTCTGGACCATAAAAATAACATTTACAAATCCCATCCTAGTGGTTGCCTTTACCAACCAGTCTCATTTGGGGAAGACTTGTGAACACTGAAATATTAAAGGACTTGTTCGAATATTTAAGGTACACACATTGGAGTAGGGAGTGCAGTGGAGGAGAGGCATATAAACTGGATCTAAACTAATTTGAAACTAGTTCATTAATACCAAACTGGTTTTGGCTAAAAAACAGAATTGGTCATACTTTTAAAAGTAAACTAATAGTATGGTTTATAAATGGTTTTTGGGGTTTTATATTATAAATCCAAACCATGCATACCCTTATCTAGCAATGATCCCAAATGCTAAGAGTATGTTTGGCCTACCTTATTTTAATTTTAACCTCTTATGTGTAAAAGTTGGGCCAAACACTTGTTAATGAAACCTCTTGTAAACAAAAATAGCTTTTTCACAAAAGACAAAAATTGAAAGCACTTTTTTCCAAAAGCTTCTACGAGGAGCTTATTTTGAAAGATTTCGCTTCAATGCCCAGCTCCATAGCATTTATAGCTTTTCATGGTTAATTTCTCAACTTTTGCCAAAGAAATATCTCTCAATCTTTCTCACATGTCCATCTGTAATTTCACCATGCACTGGCCAGCCAGCACCTACTCCATCTCTATTTCAACAACCAACGTTAGCATTATCCTCAAGAATCTGATACACTCACTGCACAAAAATGGTGACAAGCACCACCACGACCAAAATGGCGCTGCCGCCAACACATCTGAGCATGCCGTTGACAATAGAGATATTTTTGTCAGAGCAGAGAGAAAGTTATTGATTGTAAGGGACCGATGTCTGGTCTAGTCTGACTGCTACAGAGCCATCACAACAACTATCAGGATCGATTTCCATTTTCCTCCAACACAAAAATAAATAATTGAATTTTCCCTTTTACTCATTCAATGTTCTATTTATATCTCCCAGACCATTCAGCATTTACTTGCAAGGCTGAAACCTTTGCAATCAGTAAGAAAATTTAGCATGTCCCTTTTGCTTTCAGATTTTGAATAACGCCAATTATTTTCAGTTGTGTTGTGTTTTTCATTTGTGGGAAATTGTGGGATAGTGCGTCTGAATTCATTATTTTTCTCACTTCTTGAATGGTTGCTTCTGGTTCTCACAGTAAAAGGAAGTAAAGGTCTTTCAAAGGTTAAAGACAACCGAGAGGGCTACTGTTATGCACAAAAGTTACCGAGTCCAAAAAAAGATGAGCTAAACATACTCTAATATAGTGTTTGGTTGAAGGGAAGTGGAGTGGAAGGGAAGGGTTTTTTCAATTTCTTGTTTGGTTCAATTTTTAGGAGCGGAGGGGAGGGAAATGGAGGGGAGGAAATCCCTCGTAATCCAATCGCTCCTCTCCAATATTGGGGGATTTGGAGGGGGAGGGGAGGTCATTTAAAACATTTCAAGCGTATTGACAAAAATAACATTTACATTTTGAAATCCAAATTATAAGGTGTGTGAAAGTAAATTAATTTTTAAAATCTCTCTCCTCCCCCTTGTGACCACACAAGAAAAGAGCTCCCTCCCCTCCCTTTTTTTCAACCAAATGTAGTGTCTAATTAGAATTCACCCCTTCACTGAACCAAACAGTCCCCAAGATACAACATTTGAGAGATTAGAAATTAGAAAAAAGTAGAAGATAAAAATAAAGAACATGCATTTCAAATTTGAAGAATTTAACTACAAACTTCCTATTCTTTTAGGCAAGTATGGCCTTGCTGATATTATATCTGACTCTGACTCGTCTTTTTTCCTTTTGTGAATAAAAGTTCAGGGTGAGGAGTGGCACTCCCAATTCCAAGGCTAGGCAAACAAACAACCTCAGTAAGGATTTATGTTGGAATTACAAACTGCATCACGGAATTCCTAGATTCAAACCCAAGTCATGCAGCAGTCATACTCAAAAGGTAGAGACTACAAACAATGTTCTAAAATTATTTAATTTCTAAATTTTTTTTTTCACAGCAATTAAACACAAAAAAAGATATACGCAACATTTCATTATATAAGATTATGTACATAAATTCACCTTTATTGGATTCTCTGATGCTTTTGAAGAGCAACGATTCTTCTGCCTGACAAAAATCTGTAACCAAAACATTCCATTTCATATTTAGATAGATAACAACGTTTATCACCATAATGGAATTGCTGAAATAAACTATTCAACAAAACATTTCAAATTAACTCAAAAACTAGTAAAAAGAAGGAATGCAAGTCATCATCATGATAACAATTCAATACAGTGGAATAAGCCCGCCCAAACACAAATGATAAATGTAGGGTCTTCGACCCAATAGCACCATGTTAAAGGGATAAAAGAAAGTGTATCCAGGACACTGCTCTTACAACTAAGAATGTATTGCCCAACCGATAAGTAAAACAGTATACCACGCCACCTATAACAATCATTAAATAAAACCAACTTTCCAGAGCTGTATCCAGGACTCTAATTTGACAACTAAGACTGTTCATTGAGGAATTATATGGTTTTATCTTTGAAACATGTTTGTTGCAGCAAAACAAAACAGTTGCAGACAGTAAGCAACAGACATGTTTAATTGCTCTTTATTTTATTTTACTTTTTTCACTCCTTAACCTGTGTTTCACAGAATCCCACTGTTGAGTGTAGTGTTTTGCAGACACTTGGTTTTGGTATTTCTTCAGCCAAAAAAAAGAATGTGAGACATTAGAGCCAGAAAATGGCAAATGGAACTTAATTACTACTATAAAGGGTCTTAATTAATCTAACCAATAAATCATATCCAAACCATTTAATCATACAACTTTGTATGATGACCAATAAAAGAAACAACTGATTCAAGTCTCAATATGAAATCATAAGAATTCTCCCATATCTAAAGGACGGAAAGCATAGCAAAAAAATTTAACATACAGGTATCTGCCAAAAAAATACAGTCTATTCACCATAAGCATGAACAAGATAGCAACAAAAATAAAATGAAGATGATTCAACAATCAAAATTTTGCCCGCCCCTCACCCCCAAAAATCATCACAAGAAATCTGCAATAGTATCTACCTGATGCTTGGACTTGCAGGGAAGAAAACGTTGTTGAATTGCTTTCCAATCTGTATTATATTCCATTATCCCTAAGGCTAGTAATCTGGAATAAAATTAAAACAAAGAGATGTTAACTCCATAAGCTTCTCATATGCAACTGAGATAAAAAAAAGAGATAGTAAATCTTTACAATAGCAGACTAAATCAACTATGAAGGGAAAACGCTTTGATAAGCAAGCTACTGTATAAATTAGTGACAAATAAAAAATTGCTCTTAGCTCCAATAAATAAAACAAAGAAAAACAGGCAAACACCAACAGAACATAATAGTGTCAATTTGTCTTCGATCTCACAAAAACCACAATAGGTGGTGGTGTATAATATATATTATACACTAAAAAGATACTTAATGATAAAAGAAAATACTCTCATTAAAAGGAAGGTGTAGAAGTTTATAAAGAAAGAGAAATATACTTGAACATACTCTCACACATATACATAATTCAAACATAGGACTACTGAATAACCAAGAGAGAATACATCAGCATCAAATTCAAGGAACACACAAGACAAAATGTTGAAAAAAATATCTTCACCAGAGACATCTCAAATGATTATTTTTTTCTGATTCACTTATCAAAAAAACTTATTCATATTTATAACCAACTAAAGCAAACGTTGAGGTCTAACTGGAACATTTTAAATTACTAAACAAGCATAGTATAATAAGCAGTTGTAATTTCGTTTGATGAACATACACAGTAGAGTCTTGCAAGGTTTATCAAGCTTCATGTCCTTATACACAGCAATCTAACAACCATGTTGCATTTAGAGGGATAAAGAAGAAACACAGAACAAAATGTTTGAATGAGAAATCAAAATGGGAATGGTTTCTTATTATACAGTAGAATGTGTTATATAGGTGTTGAGTTTTTCAAGTATAGGTTATACAAGACATCCATATTAATAGGTTCATAGTGGACTTTGGGGAGACTATTTCCCAGGCTACTGTTATTTGAGTGCAACTTCCTAAACACTAATAGAAATGAGTTTTATTGTGTGATACATGAACATACAATTCCTAACGTTGTTAACTAGTATTATTTCCAGCAAGCCACATCAATTAATTCAATCTGGATATTAACATTCAGCATTAAAATGTAAACTCATAAAGTACTACATCTAAGTGTCATGGCTAGTAGGAAAATATTGTTCCCTTGAGAACTTATTCCTCCAGGCTTCAACCTGTGCAGATTTAAGAGGCAACATTAATTGCAGAATAGGGAACATGGATCAAGGGGAAAAACCTATAGAATCTGAGCAATATTACATTTGTTGCAGAGATCCTACATTGGCTAGATATATGTCCAATTTAGTCTTTATAGTTGATTTGTCAGGTTGAGTTAAATCCTAAACCCAAATCCCCACATCAACTAGATATATTGTCAAATTAGAAGGTGCAAATTTGACCTCATAAGTCAATTTTGCAAGATTGAGTTAAGCTAAAAGTTTACTTCCTAAAATGGTATTAGGATTTATCCAAGCAAAGTTTGTTGGATTTATCATGTCACCAAATATCGGTTTACGATCAGACCATCCACAAATATCTAGTTCCACACTCGAGATGTTTGATCCTCGACAGGGTATATTAGAGATCTCATATCAACTAGAAATATGGTCAAATTATAGTATATAAGTGAGTATAAACCTTACCTTACAAGTTGGTTTTGTAAGGTTAAGTTGGGCTTAAAGTTCACTTTCTAAGAATATATCAAAGACTATCCTAGTGATCTTTATTGAACATATTGTATCACCCGCTATCAGACCACCCATAAATATCTATTTCCACACTAGAGACGTTCAATTCTTGATGTGTGAGATGTGTTGAAGATTCCACATTGGCTACAGTGGGTGCATCACCTTACAAGTCAAGTTTGTACAATTGAATTAGGCTTAATGTTTACTTTCTAAAATAGTATCAGAGACTATCTTAACAAAGTTTATTGGACCTATCGTGCTATCCTCTATCAGGCTACTATTAGACTACCCATAAATATCTAGTCTCACGCTCAAATGTCTAGTTCTCGACGTGAGAAAGTGTTGAAGATCTCACATCGACTAAAAATTTGACCAAATTATAATATATTAGTAGGTGCAAATCCCACTGCACGAGCCAATTTTGTGAAGTTAAGTTAAGCTTAAAGTCCACTTTCTAAAAGCATCCATTAAAGGATCACCTAGATTTAATTATGCTTTAGATTTCTTATTCCTATGCATGAGGGAGAATTGTTGTTAGCCATCCACTTTTGTTCACAATCCATATGTCTACTTATTAGATATGAGGTGTGTTGAGATATCACATCAACTACCGATATAGTCAATGTAGTCCATATAAGATCGAGCAGTTTTCTCCTCACAAGCCAATTTTGTAGGATAGCAAGCCCTAAGCGCATATTCTAAAATATGTCAAGCTAATTTCATGAGGTTAAATTAGACTCAACCCAAATCATAAAATAGTGCCAAAATCTATCCTAGATCTGTTACAAGGCAACCTGCATTTGTTTACACTTTAGATCTCTACTCCTAGGCATGGGTGCACAGTTATCTGTCCACACTCCAAATGTCCAATCCTGGGCGTGAAACCGAACTCGAGTCTTCACATTACAAGCAATATTTGTGGGATTAATTTAGACCCTAAGCCTAACTCTAAGATCTGCTAAGGACACGTGCAGATTTAAGAAGCACAACATGTGCCACAATATTCTTTGAACATACTTAAAGTCATACATAAAAGTTCAAAAGTTTACTTTCATACTTTAGACCTCCAAGCTACCTACCTATCTACAACACAAAACAAATGTAAACATAGTCCATAGTAAGTTAAGTAAACAGAATAAAAATCAAGCATTTTCATTGTAAATCATTTAACACAGTTGGTTAGCATAATGAAGAGGCATGCAACTTACTCATCCTCAGAATCAGTGAAAAGTATCCTATTTACAACCGCTGCTGGGGGTGGCTTATGTGGGAATAATGCTGGATTGAACAAGGCCAAAAATCTTTGAGCTAACTTTGCAACTTCCTTCGGCACCAAAGCAATTGACTGCTTCTTTGTACTTTCAACAAGCATAGCAGCCAACGTTTTCTTTGGTTGTTGTTGACCAGGTGAAGTTGAGACTGCATTAACTGCTCTAGAGATAGTTCCACTACAAATTTCACTATTAGCTTCAGCAACTGGTAAAGAAAAAGGAAAGAGAGGTTCCTTTTCAACAGGCGAATTGGAACTAGACTCAATGTATCTCTTTCGAAACTCTTGGGCAGCTGTAAAAGGAATTTCAAACCAATTCCTGAGTATGCAGAATTTATTTTTACAAACCAGTACAAAATGGAATAACCAGAAGAAAACTTGAAGTCTTTAAAATGACCTACCAGAATTAATGTCATCTGCATATCTTCTTACTAAATGAAGAGGGGAAACATCTAAAATAGATTTTACAGGGCCCTTTACAGAGGGAACCCAGAAAGAACCCTGAGCAGGTTGGCAACAGCTTTGCACGTTTAAACCTTCAGAGGATCTCTGAATTGATTGAGAACGCGAAATGTTCTGTGCATCTTGTTGAGGACCATATTCTTCTGTATTGGACTGGACCTGGACAAACTTTGAGCCTCCGTCAGACACAGAGGAGCAAGCAAAAGATGGAGAAAAGCAAACAGTGGGATACGGTACTCTTTTTGAGGCTAATATTTCATCACGTTTGCGAAGCATCTCAAAAAGCAAACCTTGAACCTGAGAAGCAACCTGTTTTTGGGAAGGTTCAAGAACCGACAAAGAGAACACCTGAATAAGCAGTTGTACATGCTCATGTATCAAACAGTGCAACTGACCAATCTGCAGGGGAGTGAACCCATTGACAAGACCATTTCCTGAAGCAGAAGATTGAAAGTTCAGAGAAGCCTCAGGAAGCAAACCTTTTCCTGAAGCTAGGGTTCCGTTAAGCCAATTAGGCAAAATGGGGCGCAGTGGCCTCTTGACTTCTCCTAATGTTTTCTTCTCAGACTGGGCAGAGACCTTTTGACGCTTATTTTGCCTAGTCTCAGGTCGTCGTCCAGCTCGATCAGACTCTTTTCGGGCTTTCATCATTGGGTTGTCTTCAGCATCACTCTCCAATAACTCCTCCAGTTCTATCTCAAAGTCTGCATCGTTGTCCTCATCATCATCAAGATTTTCATTTTCATGAGTTGAAAGACCATCATCACCCCCACCCTGTAAAACAGCTGTTAAAAATTTTTTATACTCTTCTTCATCATCAGCATTTTGGAGATCGTCGTCGTCGTCAGTTTCTTGAAGAAAAGTCTCAAGCTCATCAAGTGTAAAACTTGCAAGTGAATAACGAGCTCTGGTGCGCATACAGATAGCATCCTCATTGTCTATGTCTATTACAGGACTTCGAGATTTTGTTTTGTTACTTAGTTCTTCTGTCCTAGAACCATTGCCATCAGCCACACTGGTTAGGTCATTGTGCTTCACTTGATTAATCTCTGACAGAGAGATCATACCAGAAGGTTGTAAAATAATTTCTTCCTCGCCATGTTCAATATCTACAGCAGTAGAGATTTGCTTCTTAGTTGTTGCCTTTGATAACTCTGAACCTACAGATGGCTCACTAGTGACCACATTACCATCCAAACCATCAACTTCAGAGCTCAAACTTGAAGATGCTTCTTGTGAAAGTGTTTCCTTTAGAAAAGGGTTAAAATCTGCATCTTCATCTTCCTCCTCCTCCCCTTCTTCTTTATCCTCCTCAGGTTTCAAGGTCCTTCCATGGTTGTCAGAAGAAGAAAGTGCATTCTGATTCATGGCAAGGAAAACTTTGGCTGACTGTGAATTTGAGCCTAGAGGCATCTTAAACAAACAATGTATGGCTACAGTTTACTCTTGAGCTGAGATCCTCAGAGACATTCAAAAATATGTGAAAGAGGCAATATCCATAAGACGGAATTTGGAATGACTACTGACCCTGAAGAAAGCAAAGGAAGTAACAAACACATATGAGGGTGTACAGTGTATATGCATACATCTTCCAACTCCAGTCACATCTAAAGATGCATACAACAAAAATCTATTTCAAAGCAAATAATGATTTTATTGAAAACTAAAATCAACCCAAAAGACTAAAACAATAATTAACAAAAAAAAGGTGATTTTTTATGTTCCCAAAATTCCCAAGTTTCCAAGAAAACCAGTTAATCTCCAGTCATATCAGCATTCATCAAGCATATAAAAAAAACAACTAAACTAGGGAGAGAAAACAAAAGGAATAAAGGATTCACAATAACTTACATGCCACACATTATCTTTTATAATTTTATCACAGTCTATGAGAAAACAAGAGACTGAAAAAATATAACAACAGACCAAACCACTTATCCGAGTATAACCACTAATAAGATTCCATTATTGTGTACACAGTGGACGCAGATTTCGTCGTGTTACTTAATAAAGTCAATGCACTGGTATTCTCCAGCACCCTCCCCCCACCCCTTCCCCAGAAGCATACACGGTTATCCTTTCTCCCAATGAGAGATTAAGCATAATACAATAATCCCCAAGAATCTCTGACAATTAAGGAAAGAATCTTTGATCACCCTTCCTCCAATGACAAACACTTCAAAACATAACAATTCCCGCAAGCTAGAACTCCCAACATCCAACAAGACCTCAACGCAGCCTGAACCCCAATTGCATTGCTAAGGAAACTAATTCAGAAAGCCAAGAGCTAATTCTCAAATCCAAGCAACACCCGATTGCGATTGATCGGTTATTATTTCAGTGCAGTGAATAATAATTAAAAATTGACAACAAGAGAAGGTGTATTGCGAAGAACCCTAACAACCTAAAGCAACTTGTACCTAACCAAAAGAAAGGAAGAAGTAACAAAATTAGAGGTGAGAAACGCACGTGTAGAAGCGGAGAGTTGGGTCGATGCTGCGATGGGCGAAGAATTTGTGGAGCGAAATGAGTGTGCCGTGTGTACGAAAGCCAAGAGCGAGCTCGTACGACACTGTTTCTTCTTCTTCTTCTTCTTCTTCTTCTTCTTTTTTTTTTTTTTTTTTTTTTTTTTTTTTTTTTTTTTTTTTGCTTGCTTGCTTTTGTTTACTCCCTCTGAAACGGGAAATTTTCCTGCGTTTTACACCCTCGTGTTGCTCTTATTTTCTTTTCTTCCCCTTCTATTATCATCTTTCTGCCTTCAGAATCAAAACGCACAGCTCTGAGAATATCCTTTCTTCCTCCTCCTTCTGTTTATTCCTTTAAATATTTCTTTTCCAAGTGAGTAGGATTTATCTGTATTTTTATTTTGGTAAATTAGGAATAAAGTTGTGTCAATTAATTTATTATCATAATACATATAATCTTCATATTGTGCATAGTTAAATCATAAACAAAATAAAAACTTAAACTAATGTATACTTTTTAAATTTTTTTTTTTTCAAAACGAAGAAAACATTAGAAATATTAAATAAATAAATAAATATTGGTAGTAGTTTTTTTTTTCAAAAAGAATATACTGTTTAAAAGAATAGATATTGGAATAATACCATAATTGAAACCATTCTTAAACAAAATGAATACGTAAAATGTCCGTTATGTATATAATCTTGAAAAACAGTTTTAAAGGTTTATTTGTAAAAGTGAAATGAGTTTACCTGAAAGTAATGGGACAAAGCCAAATTGATATAATCTTTGTTTTCTAATAATAATCAAATGTTTATCCTTTTCTTCTACTGGGAAATCTAAGCCATTAGAGTCTTATAAGTATCCATTGAAGTAATTATTTTCTGCATTTCCATAAATTCTCTCCACAATTTCAATTGGAATGATAAAAATAATATTTTAAATTTTTGAATTACTCGTTCCGAAAACGTGTGAAGAAAAAAGTATTGATCTTTTTGAAATACAATATAAGAAAATTACAAAATCAGATTTTCAATACCATTTAAAAAATATTCCATAGGAAATTTAAAAATTAAAACTTTTAGAAGGATTAAACATTTTAGAATATACTTTAAATTATTTTAAAACTCCTATTTCATATTTGTAAATTTTATTATAAGTTATAATCCAAAATAATTACAAATCAATTCTAACATTTTTTTTAACAAAAGGTCTTTGCCTTTTAGTGGGGAGCTATTAAAAAAAAACTATAAAAATACAGGAAGCAATTGTCATTTATCGATAACACATCTAATATTTTTTATTAAATTTAGTATGTCAAAAGAATCAGTTCATTTTAAAAACAATTATTCCCTTTTGACAAAATTTTCAAATATTTAAAAAAATAAAGAGTTTCTATAAAATAGAAGTCCTGAGAATAATAATGCAAGCGCAGAATCTATGGTCCAAAAACCGGGGGCTTGTGAGCCCAAGATAAAATACTTGTTTCCTTTTCATGAAAAAGTAGCTCTTAATGTTCACTCCCACTCTTGGACCTTCTGAACTTGTTTCAATTCTGTACCCATCATCCATCACTTTTTTTCATTCAAACCATTTCTCCTCTCTCTCTCTCTTTCTTTGAGAGGACCCATTTGTCATTGTCCACAAATTTTTGTTCATCAAATTTTGGGGTGAGGATTGTCAATTTTAAGAGTTATTTTCAGAGAATACATATCATGATGGAGTGACGCCATTCTTGATTTTAGATTTAGGGCAAATTTAGGTTAATCATTGCACTGGTTGAACTGCAACTTGATTGATTGGTTTTACTTGTTTGTTAATTTTATGAGGATTGGCTTTATTTTGCTTTTCCCTTTTCTAAAATTCTAATTATGTGATAGAGAAGGTCTTATTCATGTTTTGTTATTCTTAAACACACTTAAAACTGCCTCAGAATCCCTTACTAAATACTGTTATGTTAATTATCACCTTAACAAAAACAAATATATAAACTATTGTCAGTTTCTTTTATATTTTAATTTTTTTCCTGACGCTTAATGTTTGATATTATGGATAACGATCTTATATAATTTAAACATGATATTGTAATTCTGAAACAAAATATTATATGCACCTAATCATTTCCTGAAATTAGATATCATTCATCGATGTTAACTGTATTTTTTAATATGAATTTTTGTTTTCATTAATCGGTAAACGACAAATATGTACAAAATTATCATGATCAAATTACTATTAATACCCAAAATCGAAATATAGGAATCGGCTCTGTGTGACGTAGAGTGAGAGAGAGGGACAGTGATAGTTTCACATTTCATTATAAAACGTAAATTAATTGACGCAAAACCAAACAAAACAGATAATTAATAATTTATTTCATTTCAATCGATGTGTGGTTTAATTTGTTTTTTATGATTTTTAAATGAATTGTCATTTATTTATTCCATAATTATAATTTTATTTTAAATAAATATCATACTAATATAAATTATTTCGTTATTAGTCATAAATCAGGTAAAATATTGCTCAACAATAATTGATGCATTGCAAATTACAAACAATCAGGTAAAATTTTAATTATCCACGAAAGAAAGTATAAAAACATTTTAGGAAGAGTGTTGTACTCGTTAACTTATTTACTCTTCTTTTCAATTATATATAGAAAAACCTGAAATAATAGATAAATTAAAATGGAGAAAGTAACTATTATTGATTGCCATCTCGTCTATCCCATTCAAGAATTATTTTGAAAAAAAAAAAGGTAAGTACTAAATACCGTAAAAGTTAACTCTGGTGTTTCCCTTGGTGTATGGAATCTTTATACAAAATTTTTATTTCGACATCCAAAATAAAATTAATAATAGCGTATACTATTACAAAATATATATAAATATATATAAAATAAAAGTGGTTAATATTTTCTTTCCCTAACCATATAGGGTCCCCATTTCAAAAAGACAAGTTGAAGAACTTATGTGATTCTCAGCATTTGCACAAGAACCAACCAATCAAAGTGATCTTCAAACACTTTTGTAAGAAAACGGTGTTCTTTGTCCCATTATCTCCAAACCGTAATAATACCATTAATTAGCATTAATTTTAGTTTTCACAAAACCAATCATCTTCTTCGTTGTTATATACTTCTATATCACATCACTTAAACCTAAAATTAATTTATCTTTCAGATAAACAAAACGTAAATTAATGAAGCAGAAACTAGAAGACATAAAGTGGCCTTGGCCGGAGAAGATCTTGATCAAATTCACAAATTCCAATTACATGCTAATTAATTATCACGGCTCAGGCTCACTGGCCACTGAGTTGGACTCCCATCGTCCGAGTCCACTCAGCCGAATCATCGCCCAGAATAACCAAAACAATTGTCTTTAACTACCCATCACTTACAACCTCATTAACAATAATAATAAAATAATAAACACAAAACTTATATTCAGTTCCATAAATATTTTTAGTATTATTTTTTTTTTTACTAAAATGGAAGTTTTATTTTGATAATTAATCAAAATAATACCACAATTCTAGTTAAAAAAACAGAACTAAAACTACTTACAAAACTGTGTTTTGTGTTTATGACTTGTAGAAACGATAAACACTACACTCTACACAGTGGTGTTTATGCGGCTGTATTTCTTTTACGATAAATTTTATATATTCTAATAATTTTAAGGTGCAAACCCGAAGAAAGCCCTAACCTGAACCGGGTCATCACCCATCGAACCCGGTCTGGCTCCAGACCGCGTCACGAACCCGGCTCAAGTCCCGGCCCTTCAAAGTGCGGCCCACGCCTTCAAAAACCGAATTCGCCACCATCTTTTGGCTACGTGCCAAGTACTCATGCGGTGGCTCCATCTCCGACTCGTCATCTTCCTCCTCCTCGTTCATCGACTCCACCGAGTCCACTCGGAGAATCTTGCTCCAGTCCGGCACGTTCACCGGTGCCGAAGTCGCCATGTGTCGTCCGCGTGGCGTCGCTGCCATCTCTTCACGCGCGCGGAACTGGTGCACGATCCTCTGCGACGAGCCACTGGCCGGAGCTTCAAACGCCAACGATAGACCTCCCACGCGCCGGTGGTCCTCCCTGTCGCGGGGAATCCGCCGCCGGTAATCCCCGCCGTTGCTCCCGGAAGAGGCGTGTGGCTCCCACTCGCGCTCGCCGGAGTCATCGCCGGTGCTCCAGATATCCTCCTCCCGGAGCTCCGACGGGTCCGCGGCAGCGGAGTTGCGGCTGTTCGCGTAGTCGTAGGTTCCCAGAAAACGCTCGCTCCGGCTGGTCGTTAGCTTGCGTCCTTTGGCCATATGCGGCGGCGGAATCAATTTCGCCGCCGCCGGAGATTTGATCGGAAGTGGCTGACGAAAATAATTACGCACTATTTTTTTAGCACAGCTCGTACGAGTCCATTGCTCTAGTGCTTGAGCTGGGGGACACATTGGTGCCACTTCCTCTGTATATGTAATGTTTGTTCGCAATTTCATTTGAATTTGTATTTGGGGTTCATTTTCTCTGAATTTACTCTGCTGACATGGAATTTAACTAATGGCGACGACAGAGTTAACGTTGAAAAAATATATTATTATAATATTACGTGTGTTGTCGTTGGTTGCACGCGACTGTGGTGGAGCGTGGGATAACTCGCCAATTTTGTGAGAGTGAAAAAGAATGGCACAACTGTGTGTCTTGAGTGAAAGTTTCTATTTTTGGATGTTAAGCCATCTCTGGAACATATGAAAACTTTTTTTTCCATTTTTGGATCATAGTAGAGACTTAGAGAGGCTTCGCTCATTTTTCATTGCGGTCAAAACTGAGGAAAAAGAAAGATTCAGAATATTCAGGTTTTTCTAGTGGTCTCATTGTTAAGACTTCTATTTATGTTAGTAAATCTATTCTTAATTATTGTTTATTTTTACTTTCAATTTTTCTTTTTTTAATCTTTTGTTCTCGAAGGCATGGTTTCTATATTTAGGTTTTGTGAAGAAAGAGACGTGAAAGGAAAATAAACATTTGTCGTAACAATTTCTATTTCGCTTGGAATAGAATAATAGAACACGAGCCAGAGAAAACAAAATTCTTATTTTACTTTTTTCTCCAAAAATAAATAAATAATGGAGGAAACGAAAAGCTCTCTTACAAGTATCACCATTATCAAATTTTTAAATTCATGTTAAGATGTAAATATCATTTAATACCGTTATAATTTCCCTTTTCTAATCTATCAAACAAATCAAAAAATGTATTTTACCAATTTATATTGTTTTTCTCCGCTAAAGATAGCTTCAATTTTTATATATTTTTATCTTTTATTTCCTTTTCTTTTTCTTTACACGAAGAGGACAATTTCATTCTCTTTCGGTCGTTGTTGTTGAGAAAATGAGTTACCTGAACATGAATGTAACTTTCGGGTTTTAAATGCACTAGTACAAGAAATGCTACTCCATCGAAGATGTACTTGAGTTTCAATTAAACCATTATTGTGACCGGAAACTTTACACATTATGAGTTATTGTATTTGGTCCTTTTAATATTAGTGAATTTTTATTTTAGTTGTTGTGAAAAAAAGTTTTTATCCGTCTAAAATTAAAATTTACTGTTTTTAATCATTTGTGTCGTATAAAAATAATTAATTGTTTATATGTTGAATAAAACGTCAAAGAATAATTCTTAGTAACAAATGTTATTATTGTGGTGTAATTTCAACATTTGACATTAAAAAATTTAAAAGTAAATGTTATCTGTGTAGATATTAGAGATTAAAAATATTCATTTTACATTTTATAATGATAAAATTTTTAAAAATATATATTTTACAAGACTACAAAAATTCATGTATTTTATTAAGACTGAAAACAATAATTTTAAATTCTATAGGAATAAAAAAAATTAATAAAATCCAAAATTAAAATTTTCTAATTCTTTAGAATATTCAAATCTTAATAGTATATATAAAGAAAAATGTGAGAACGAATGTGAAAGGTTAAAGGTGTCAATGTAAAAATATTATAAATATATATAAAAATAAATAAATAAATAAATAAATAAAACGTGTCAACAATTGAATATGTGAAAATGTTATTAGTACGTGGTATAGAGATACTTTTATAATATTGATAAAAACATTTTAAGATGATCGATAGATAATTAATCTAAATTATTTTCTAAGCCAAACTATATTTGTAATGGAAATTTATTTAGAAAACATTTTCTATATTGATCTTTAAAAACATGGAATTTATAACAAACGTTATTTGTCAATAATCTCTTATTCAACCAAATGACAAATGAAGTAATGCTTGACTCTTTGACTCAAGAATCAAACAACCAAAAAACTTGGAGAGTGGAATATGGGTGAGTGGTCCTCTATAGTACTGGACATTCTATATCAAGTAGAAAAATGACAATAATGAACTAAGTGATTGAAACATTTAGAATGAAAAAGTCCAATTCGTAGTAGAATTTTATGTTTTTTAAAAAAAGGACAAATTTTAGACCTAACTTTATACCTTAATGGTATAAATAATTACTTTAGAAAGTCACACAGAGAACCTAATTAAATATATTTTTTTGTGCTTTTGAAATTTTGTTCATCTTAATGATATAACATTTTTAATATTGTTCAATCCTTTTATCAATGTTATTATTATTGTTTTCATCATAGTTTTTGACGAAATGATTTTTTAAATGCGTTTTGCCCTGCCGAAAGGAGCTTCCTTATTATGTCAATTTTGTGTTTTATACATTAGACTCTTTCTAGAAAGCCACTGGAAAAAAATTACCCAATGAAACAAGGAAAAGGGCCATGGCACATACATTTTTACTAAGTGCATTTTTGTCACGACCTTGGAACCAAACATTATGCATCTTTTGGTGCAATTATATTTGTTAAGACTTTGTTTAATGTAGATGTTAACAATACATGTAGACTTCCAAAGTAACAAAATTTCAGATAATTATTCATTTATATCAACAAATGAGATAACTTTTCAAATTAATTTTGATATATCAAAAGATGCATGAGTCAAAGAAGAAATTTAGAATTTAAGATCTTTTAAAACATATTAAGGGAAAAAACTATTATTATTAACAAAGTATCACATATACACTTGTAATTTTAAATATATAAGGATTATAATATGAGGTTTTTCTTTTTTGAGTTCTACTATTTCCCATTATTTTTAAAATTTTCTTACAACTTTTGCTTCAAGACTAAAGTTTTGTAAGACTTACAATTATTTATTTATTTATTGATAAAAGATATATTTTTAAGAAAGAAAACTATTTTTTGTAATTATAATCTTAAAATTTATGTCATGTTATTTTGTTGTAATAAAATTTTATAAAATTCACGTTTTAAACGTATGATTCTATGTTGTAAATGTTTTGATTTATGGTGACTTTTGTAAGCATGGGAGATAATTATAATCACATTATCACATGTTTATATTTAACAACTTACTAGACAGATGTTATTATGATGGTTACTTTTTTATGTTGCTGACCAAATTAGATTTTAGGCTAATTTTTTTTTTTCAGTGAAATGACACTTAGGTACAATAATTGCACATGATGTTATCTGAGTACTTTTTACATAGTTGATGTTGGTAATATACTTGTAACTTTTAGATTTGTCTATATATTTACACAACCTGGGTGATCATAAAATATGAACTATTCACCAAAGTATTAGTAATAAATTTGTAACAATCAATGATCAAAAGTGTTGTATATTGCTTCATATAGATTTTGCATGGGTAGATGAGAGAGAAAGTGATGGTAGAACCTATAAATTATTATAAGAACATTTCAATAATAAAATCAATGAATATAGGAAATATTTAAAAATGAGGTTGAACAAGAATACAAACTTTTATAACACTTTATATAGAATAAAAGGAAAGAGTAATTAAATGATTAGATGTTCATGATCTATGTAAAAATAACTATCTATATTAATGAATGACTAAGTGTCACAGGTCAAGATATAATAAGAAATATTAAAAAAGTAATATATTAATCAAAGAATGGAATTAGATATTTATGGATTGTCATATAATGATTTCATAGCCTGGTAATACAATAAACCTATCAAACTTCCTTTAAACATACTTTAAACGATCTAATATTATCTTAAGAAAAAAAAACTTCAAATATAATCTAATTTTGTAAAATTAATTAGTAAAATAAAGTTTGCACCTAAATAATTTTACAATTAGTGAAATATAACAACAAACTTCAAATTTGTTTAGCTCTACATAAATCTTAATTAGTTTAATCAAGACTATTGAAGAAATAAAGCTGGATTTACTAGACTTACCTATACACACCATTATTATCTAACCTTACTTTCATTTCCAAGTGCAAAATGTATGAAAGTGGAAACAACATTTTTTGGCATGAATTTGTTTTATTTGTTTTGTTGTAGAAAACATGAGTCTACCAAATGTTATCGGATGAATTTGAAATTGTGGAATTTTTTTTAAATAAAAAAAATAAAAATATATGGGACTAGAGTTTCAAATAAAAATTAAAGAAGAAGTTGAATATAATTTAATATATATTATTCATTATCAATTAAAATTAATAAGGAGCACAAGCCAGTCGGAGGGAATAAACATCCATTCCGACAAAAAAAATCAGAAGTATATCCTACCAAAAATATTTCTCCTTAAATTGGATATTTAGCATGTTTTTCTGTTGAAATATGTGCCTTATTACGGATGCAATCGACCTCAATTATTGACTTTTATACAATTATATTGGATATCACATACTATAAATTATTTTCTTATTAAGTATTTCAAAACAATAATAGTAAAGAATATGTGTTAATAATAGTTACGAAAGGAATCATTCGTCTCCATTCATATGTAGATTGTTTTATCAAAACATTTGGAAAAAGTAAAAAAAAAAATGTTGAATTTATATTTTTAAGAATAGATAATATAGCTTTATTGACAATATAATTTTCCATGCCGTTTTTTATCACAAACTAAATATATAATGAAGTTGCTGAATTTCATTGTAATTATATTAAACATACACTAAAAATATTTATTGCCTGCTACAATATACAAATTCTACCTGTAACATCGTCTATTAAACCTTTTTTTTTCAAAATTCTTTCACACAAATAAATAATAAAATATCGTATTTGGTATTAAGAATATCTAAGATACGTGCACGTCCACGCGATTCTGAACATCGATGGTGAAGAAGGGGTGTGTTTTATTGGTCAAAACAAGTTTATCTAGTAAAATAATAAACATCACTACCACAAATTATTTACGTGTCCAGTTTAAATATTTGAAGTAATTAATTTATTTATTATACTACATATTTGAATTTTTGTTTTATGTAATTTCAGTTTTCATCTATATTGTTTAAATGAAAATTACATTTAAGCGTAATTTATATAAGTTATGTGGGTTAAGCAAATTATAAATATCTACATGCACGTATTTTCTCTAATAAGAGAAGTATTACAATTATTTATAATTTTTGTTTCATTTATTTATGTACTATGCCTATGAATGTTGACTCCGTCAGTGCCCACGTAGGAACACAAGGACAGGTTGTAATTTTTTTCCTTTGCAAATAAAAAAGATTGCAGTGGAGGAAGAAATCTGATAAGGATGTCAATTAGCAAATAATTGATGCTTTGGAAGATTAGAGTTAAACTAATCAAACTTTAAGGTGACCATCGAATGAGTTTAAAAAGCACTAATTACACTCTGAATCTGAGTTACCATTGATTGTTTTGACTAATTTATCATAAAAAAACAAAATGAATAGTTTAAAATAACTTTGACTAAGACGAATAAAAATAAAAATACATTTATTACTAAATTTAATAAAACTACAATATAATTTCAAAACAAAAAATTATGCATGAATGTACCTTTTCATTTCTATTTTTATGATTATAATTATTTCAAATGCCTCTTTCCTAAATTATTAAAAAGAAGGGGTAAAAAAAATCATACACTTTCTTTTATATGTATATTCAAAGTTTTATTCTAGTTTCTTTTATTTCAATTTTTAATTGATGCTGACATCATTATATTGACATTGTTAGTTCAGTTTAGGCAGATAATCAACTAATTCAGAATGCTATCGATTTGAATCAATTAGTAAATAGATAATTAAACAGAAGCGGAAATATAGGGTATGATTGGTTTATTGATGAAAACGATTGAAAAAGAAAAGGAGAAGAAATGGAAACCATAAAAATTCGAGATAATTGTTTGGATTATTTGACAAAGAATTATTTTTCTGTACATTTAATTATGTGGAAAACATATCCATACATCCGTGGGATCATATTATGTAACTCTAACCTTTATTAATGGTTACAATATTAATTGTTTTATATAAAAATAATAATTTTTGCCAATTATTTACCAAGCTATAAATTTATATTATTAAAAGTACTTGTCAAAATAATTCATGTTTTAATATAATTTTGAAAATAAAAAATTGTTACATTAACGAATAATTATAATATATATAAACAGTATTAGTCTTCGTATTTGATGAAACCTGTGATAAGAAAAAAATGACATTTTAATATATTTTAAAAGTTATATAATACATTAGTTATGATTCACGAAATTTTAAAATAATTACGATTAATATATATATATATATATATATATATATATATATATATATATAGAGAGAGAGAGAGAGAGAGAGAGAGAGAGAGAGAGA
>Ga0209700_103464_pt1 | contig 30160 bp, 8 predicted proteins | sample SiratroredBW_FD_187528 | JGI IMG/M metagenome (GOLD analysis project Ga0209700, IMG submission 187528) | Root nodule microbial communities of legume samples collected from California, USA - Siratro red BW (SPAdes) (version 2) | ecosystem: Host-associated > Plants > Roots > Nodule | place: USA...
ATATATAAATATATATATATATATATATAAATATATATATATATATATATATATATATATATATATATATAAGGATAAAAGTAATACAAAATTTTGTTACTTTTAAAAACATCAACCAAACAACGAAGCATGTTAGAGATCAAATTAATGTAATTTTCTCAAAAAGACGGTACGAAATTGTTTGTTGTAATTGATTTTATTTTTGAAGTAATCGTTTAAGATTAATAGATAAATAAAGTTAACAAAAAGATAATCTGATTGACTTTAATTATTTCAGACTTCTGATGAGAAAACTTTCTATTTCATTCAATAATTTTAGTAAACATGTTTTATTTAAAATAGCTTTTATTATTGTAAAATATGCTATTTTAAAATATCTAAAATTTTTTGTCAAAATATTTAATATTTTACCACACTTAGGAATTGAAAAATATTTTGTTTTTATCTTCAATCATGTTAATTTTTATTACGAGGTTCGAACACACTAATGTAAAACCCTAATGCCTATATTTATCTTAAGCAAGGTTAAGACCCAGCTGTTGGATACATGCCAGTCAAATGGGCTAGTTTGAGACCCAAGTTCTGGATAAAGATAAAATAAAGGCCCAACTACAATTGCTTTAGTTATAATTGCATGATCTATTTTTTTTCTAGTTTAAAAATAATGGCAATTACTTCCTGCACCACATTTTTAAACTTTACTATTTTATCTTTCTTTAAAGTGATTTTCAAATTACCTGTTTCAAAAAAAAAAATTAAGACACACTTTTTGGAATTTATAAAATACATTCTTCGACACACTTTCCAGAATACGATAAAATTTTCGAAATAAAATATCTGGAATAAAATTTTCAAAATGCATGAAAAACATTTTGAAACACTTTCTCGAATACGATTGTGCATGAAATACATTTTGAAACAAACTTTCTCGAATTGGATTTTTCAGAATAGATTTCTAAAACAAACTTTTCTTCCATAATGTATTTTCAGAACAAGTTTTTTAGAACACATCATATGTTTTACAACCGAGATATTTTTTTTACTCTTCTTCTAACAGTAATGTTCTTCTTGTCTTCTTCTTTTGCAACTGTGATGATGCAACAGTGCTGTAGTGATGATGTAACAGTGACAGTAATGATATGTAATAAGGAATAATTATTAAAGTTAAAAACCCTAAATTCTAAACTTTATTAAATTTTTAGTTCTCAATTTATTATTATTACTATTATTATTGCTATTTTCATATTATTATTATTATTATTATTATTATTATTGCTATTTTTATTTTATTATTATTTTTATTTTTATTTTTATTTTTATTATTATTATTATTATTATTATTATTATTATTATTATGTAATTTTACATACTAAACATCAATCATCATTAATATTTATTTTATTCTTTATATTAATACAATTCTAATGTTTAACTTTGAACATATTAAAAGAAAAATTAATTTTAAAAATTAATTTATTAATTAATAAAATTAGTTATTAATTTAATTAGAAAATAATTTAAATTTTAGAATTTAATAATATAATTAGTTAAAGTTTTAGTAGTTAATACTAAATACTAGTTATCTTAATTTAATTAATCACTAAATTGAATCGTTATTTTTATTTTATAATTATTTAACAATTAAAATTTAATTTAATGATTATTTTAATCATAATTAACAATCATTTCATTATTAATAATTAAAATTGATATTTAAATATTTTTTTTATAGTGACTATCTTCTTTACTTTAATTACTTGCATTCCATTTTTTTGTTATTGTTAATTATTGATATCGAGTCTCTAACTCCAAACTTCTCATTCAGAAGTGTAAGTTGTTTCACCTTGATTCATGTATATTGATAAAGGAAAAAGAATTTATGGTACGTTTAAAAACAATAGTTTTAAACATTTCAAGTCTTCTAGCACATTTAAGCATACATACATTTGGCATTAATTCCCTTATCATAATCAATTCCAAAACAACAAAACTAGACCAATGTCGACAATTCTAGCATTTATTAAAAACTTCAAGAAGAACAAGAGGATCATTGCGGTGTTCATATATATACATATAGATTTTAGAAAATTAAAAATATGTGTAGTTAGTTACATGGCAATCATTCGGACACGTGTGACATTCTGGTGGACCATCACCGATGGATGGTGGTATATACCTTAAAATCTTCCCTCATTGCTTATGTATGCATGTCTGCCAAAAGAAAGTTGAATCTAATTAGGTTGCGTTGTGTTACATGCATCTTCTCCAAGTTTCTGTGCATTGTTTTGGAACCGAATCAGACACCTTCTTCTTCTTCTCCGGAGATATATTAATCTATTATTGTTGTGTTGCCTTGCTCTTACATCTATCACTGATTTTTATATTGTTTTCGTTTGGTACACTGAAGCACATATTCTCAGAGAGCGTGACACATGGTTCATCTCCATTACCAACTGTGCCCTTCTTTGTTCTTCATCAACACAATAATGTAGAGAGAGGGTTTCCCGCAAGGAATTTTGGATGACTACCCTCTAACATTGCCATGCCACACCCAAATGTTGTTGCACCATCTAACCTAATTTTTTATTTCCTTTTATCATCATTATTCTCCAATATATTTGGCAAAGTCCAACAACTATGGATCCAATAAATCAGGAAGTCTCACTTCATTAGATCATGCTTCACAAAACTGAAAAAAAAAAAAAAACCTAAAATAGTTTAAAAAATAGAAGAAAATAAAAAGTTAACTAAAAAATAGTGATTAGTATTTATTAAGTTAACTTATTGAATTATATATATTGATTTGTGCAATAGTTAAAATATCTTACAGATAGTATAATCTACCTCACTTAAAAAGATAAAACACAAATTTAATAACTATATTAGGATAAACACGTTAAAAAGTAAGCCATTAGGGTTTCAAAAACTAACTATTTGAAGTAACGTACCAAAGAATATTTCTTGACATATTGTTATAAAACTGAACAAGATTTTCAGGCAGTACAAAAATTAAAATCTAACTAGAATAACTTTAACCAACGTAGCATTGAAACTTCCCTAATCTTTAAATGCTCTAGAAAAGCTTTGCTAAGAGCCATTGCGATAACTTACATATCCAACATTTTTTTGCAAGCACCAGGAAAAATGGATTTTTGCTTGGTATAAAGTATGGTTCATTATTTAAAATTTGTTGTCTACAGCTATAACTAGGACAGCAATATTGCGTTTTCTGAGATGTTCATGATTACATAGTAAGCACTGCGTCACCTTTTTTTTCTGCAATTATCTTGAAATTTTGCAATTGCAGAGTCATAACCACAATTTCAAACCTTGTTGACAAGTGTAACGCCATGCCAGCTACAGACATAACTAGTAAGATTTAGCTAACTGTGTATACACTGAACTAGTGGATAAAGATTTAGCCAACTTTTGCTGATGTTCATACTTAACTTGGCTAGCTGTTGCAGGGAAAATTCGTGTCCTGTGATCTTTGCATGCAAAATGTGACTCGACTTGGTTGCTCATGCACACGTATCCAACCAACATTCATTGATTATGTTATTTCTATAGATAAAATAAAACATCTTAAAAAATAAATACTTATATTTTTATATCTGTTCAAGGTTTTCAACAAAAAATAATAATTTATACTAATAATTTAGTTAAAAAAAAAACAAAGCTTACATAAGCGATTCTTGTGCTGCAAACCGAGTTTCTTGTCACCGAATTTTGTTTACTTATAAATTATGTTTGTCCTTAAATTTTGAATGCAAATGTTGTCGTTCTAATGATATCTTGGGAACTGTTAGGTCCATGAATTGACTCCCTAGTTCGTCAAGGGTCACGAACGAAAAGTCAAGGGCCACGAACAAAAATTGTGGTTAGGGAGAAGGGCTTGAGCCTAAATTTAGCTACGTGTGTGTGTGGACTAAGTGCAGAAGCTGTGAGATTCATGAACTTCTCGAAAGGGGGGACGTCAAGTACTGTGACATCAGCAGTTATCTGTTTATCGTGGGGAAAGAGTGCATGTTAGACTATCATTACAGGAAATTTTAATTTTTTATTTGGTTTTTTTATTCCATTATTAAAAATAAAGTTGATAATTTTTTGTCTTATAAATCTTGAATTAAAAATCTTATATCACTTACAAATAAGAAAAGTAAGTAAGGTCAATTTCCAATATACTGGTAATTATAATTATTAATGATTTTGTGAAGATGAATTAAGTTTAAATTTTATATTTTAGTTTTGAACTATATTACTAGAATTGAGTAATTTGGATAATTTTTTATAAATACTTTAAAATATTTAAAGTTAAAGATTAGTTTACTTATTTGAAGAAGATATGTTACAACTTCTCCAGATTTTATTTTTAAAACATAAATTAGTTTTAATTTATAAAAAAATATTTTATTCTGGTCCCTTTTTTAAGGTATTCACACAAAGTTGTTTAAACATATTCTAAAATATTAAAGTTTTAAAGGTTTGTCAGTGATATTTTTATAGAAGATGATAATTCTTTTAGACCTCTAGATCACGTGAAATTGGTGTACAGTATGTAGTTATAATTTACGTCTATTTAAGATTATATATATAATTAGATTATATTTAATATATAGTCAAGTTTGAAAATTTTTTTATAAATGAGAGTATTTAAAGCATGAACAAATAATATAATTAATACTTCCATATTTGTGACAATATCTTGTCTATTTGATCAAAGATATTTAAATTAATTCTTTTTTTTTAACACTTTATATACTTAACTATTAGATGAGTAGGTAAGGAATGTAGCTTGAATTAAATTTGTCAAGATTTTATTTTTTTATTATTTAAAATAAAATATTAACATCTAAAAACTTTCAAATAAGCAATGTACTTTTCTTTCGAAAAAATTATGAGGTAGATTTCAAAACACACCTAATGAGAATTTTATTAAAAATATAACATGCATTATGCACACCACCAACCCAAAAGTATTTTGATAAATTGTTCTCATTTAGGGTTCTTCTTACTAATTCTTCAAAGAGGTTTATTTTTTCTTTGAACTACAATATTTTGTTGTGATGTTTTTGTTGTAGTGTGAGATACTATTATTTTCAAAAGAACTTTCAAAAGACTTATTTTGAAACTCCTCATAATGATCACTCTTAAATGTTTAATTTTTTAATATTTCTCATTTTTTATAATATGGACAAACTTTTTAAACGCAACCTTCATTCTTTGATGCAAGAAAGAAAGTTCAGGTAAATCTAGAGAAATCATCAATAAGAAATAATGCAAAGAAATTTCCACCAATATTTTTAATTCTAAAATAACCATGTAAATTAGTTGGTGTTTCATTCATGGGGTATGGAAGAGGAGCAGTAGAATGCTTGTGTTTCAAGATATTTGAAGTGTTTGAGATGGAATTAGGAATGATTTCTAGCATAAAGTTGGCCCATCACACTAGGAGAAAGCAAGAGAAGAGTCTTGTAGAAGACTTGATGTGAACTTGTATGTTGCGATTCAAGAACGAACTGGTCTAGGGTAGGAAATTAAATTTATTGAAAAGTAGGAAATTGAAACTCATTTTAATATGGTTGTTTGCAAATTATGACCTTGTGAATGACTCAAACAAAAATTACAATGAAAGCAAAATACTTTAAAATATCTACAATATCTTCTTTAATCATTATCATCATCATCATCATCAAAATATCATCACTTGAAGCTTGAGAATTTTTTCAAGACAAACATCTTTTAGTGTCACAAGAAATTAAAGTTTTAACCATGAACATTGTTATAAAGGCTAAGGATGTCTCATTAAAGAAAAAAAAGGTTAAATAGCCTTGAAGGAATTGATGGTGATCAAGAGAGTGAACAGAGTCAAAATAGTAGCATGGTATTTAAAAAATAAATAAAACAATAAATAAAGTAGTAACACGGTATTTAAAAATAAATAAAACAACAAATCTAGTGATGGTGTACAAACTATTATAAATCAATTATACAAGAAAGGTGATGGAGAAAAATTTATGCTCAAGTTGTTCAATTTTTCTACACATGTGTCATTCCATTCAATGTTATTAGAAATTCAACTTTTACAAATTATATGAGATGATTGGAGATATGGTGTACGTTATAAACCTTTATCATATCATGATGTTAGAGAGAAGCTTTTAAAACAAGCAGTGAAAAAAGTGGACTTACTCCTTCAAAAGTACAGAGATGAGTGGAAGAGAATAAGTTAGACAATTATGTATGATGGGTAGACATATAAGAAACGATGTTCAATTTGTAATTATTTTTGGTAAACATTCCTAAAGAAATTTTTTTCCTTTATTCATTGGTGATATAAAGAAAGATGAAAAAGATCTTGTTGAAGAAAGAGAAGGGAAAACGTGACTATAAGAAAAACTAGAATTACTGATGGAATTTTATCTATCAGTAAAATATTATTACCACAAATTTTATTAACAAAAATATTTGCGTATAATTTACAGACAACAAATTTTATCATGAAATTATCCGTCAATAAATTTACCGACGAATAATCCATCAATAAATTGACTGCCAAATTACTGACAAAATCGTCTGCCAAATAATAACAACAGTATAATAATAATAATAATAATAATAATAATAATAAATTTAAAAAATAATAATTATAACAATATAATTATAATAATAATTGTGATATTGATAATAATAATACAAGTATAACAATAATGATAATAATGATAATAATAATAATAATAATAACACTTATAATAGTTATTGTAATTGTAATAATAACACATTTTCATGATAAGAATAATGATAATCATAATATGAAAGAAAAGCTTCTCTAGTCTAATATTGTAGCTTCCGTCAAGTTGCTAAGAGGACATGGGCTCAAGTCTCACCTCATGCACTTTGAAAATAACTTTAATAAAATCATTAATAAATGTAATAAAAATAGTAAAACTACTAAGAAAAGTAATAGAAATAATAATAATAATAGTAATAATATAAGTAAAAATGATATAATAAAATCATAATAATTTTGTTTGTAATAAAAACAAAATTACTAATATTTACAATAATATTTATCGATGGATAATTTTGTTAGTAATTACTGATAAGTTTTGGTCCTCGATAATTCTAGTTTTTTTTTTTTTTGTAATGATGAACAATAAATAAAAGAAGTGTGAAAAATGAAGAGGTAGATGAAGAAATAAAAGGATAAGAAGTCTTAGAGCCTTGGAATAGGAGATTATTGAATTGTATCTCACTAGTTCCTATATTTTACGAGGTACTTGACAGAAGTATTTACTTGATGGTTGTAATTTGAGAGAACCTTGGACTTAAATGTAGAAACTTAAGAGTGACTTTTGGAAGTCTTAAACTAGCACATGCCACTCACATGAGCACATGGATTAGTTTGAGTTAACATTTGACTCTTCAAACTTTAAGAACACATTCATGACCCTTAGAATTGCCATGTAGTGCCACATGTGCTTCTCTTCTCAAGTTATCATTACTTTTCTCATGTAAGTGTTACAATTTCCTAATCTTAAGGAACTACCATGTACATTTCCTACTTTTTAAGAGATTAAGAGGTGTTAAACATAATTAAGAGAGTTACTCCTTATTAGCAAAGTTAATATTAGTTTTTTTTTCTTCTTATATTAGAACAAATTTCCATCTATATATGGATGATTTCTCTTTTTCTAATGATAGAATGAATTAGAAATTGAATGAAGTATCATTTGTAAGCATTGTGAAAGTTTGAGTTTTTCTCTTCTCTTGTTCTGGTCTTATCTTGATAAGCTTTCTAAAGTGATGAATCGTCTTGCACTTATCCTTATAATTATTGATTCAGTGACGTGTTCTTCTCATATCTCTCCCTTAATCCATTTTTACTTTCATTTTTTTACTTTTTCCTATTTCTTTATGCATTTTCTTGCATGACCGAATTCTAATCATCTCGTACCTCTATGAATTCTTCTTGTTTCACCTTGAATGTTTCTTCTCTCATGGAGGTCTTCTCTTTCATCTCCTTTTGAGTTGGTCAAGATCTTACAATCCACATCAAGTGTTATCAAACCCCTATTAATTGGATATCTCAGACATCTCAAAAATTATTGATAAAGTATTTACAATGTTGGATGATGTTGTAGAATTTGTTGGGGAGGAAATATAATGCAGATGGTTACTAATAATTTTGTAAAATTCAAGATAGTTTGAGAATTATTGATGTAGAAACAAGAGCATTTATATTGGACTTCATGTGTTTCCCATTGTATTTATTTATATTGTCTTTATGAAATGAAACCATCATGGATGAGCATGTTTAGCTCTAAATAATGGAAAACAAGCAAGTTTGGAACTTCACATAAAGCATTAAAAGTTCACACTCTAGTATTAGATAGTTGATTTTGGAAGAATGCAATTGTATGTTTAAAATTTGTTTCTCCTCTTATGGTGGTCCTTCAATTGGTTTACTCGGACAAAACCAACAATGAGATTAATATATGAGAAGATAGATTATGCAAAAGGGAAGATTAAATGTAACTTTAATAATATTAAAAAAAGATAATATTTCTAAACTTTCTTTTATTTTAAATTTAATTATATATTTGTGTAATTATTTCTAATATAGTATAATTTTACTTTCATAATTATGAACCTGTTTGGAAAATCATTGATCAAAGGTGGGATAACTAGTTTTATAGGCCTTTGCATGCAACTGCCTATCCATTAACCCCCTCTTGCACTATGAACCAAGTTTTAGAAATGATGATCTTAAGATAAAAGGGGTGTTGTTTATATGCATGAGAAGATTGGTTAATGATGTTGCAGAAAGGAAAAAAAATCAATTTTTAACTTATTAACTTTTACGATACTAGAGGAATTTTTCTATGGAAAAATGAAAAGGATTGAAGGAAATCTATGCTTCCTAGAGAATGGTGAAAGATATTTGGGGATGGAATTCTATAATTAAAGAGGTTTGTTATTTGATTTTCGACTTTGACTTGTAGCTCTTCTGAATGTGAGCGTAATTGGAGCTTATTTGAAATAGTAATTAAAGTATATAAAGTTATTTAAGGTTTTTCATTCTCTCTATTTTATTTATATATTTATTAAAATTTCATATTTAATTATAGGTTCATGCAAAAAGAAGAAATCGTTTGCACCAAAAATAGATGAATGACTTGATTTATGTGATGCATGACTTGAAGTTAAAAATGAACAAATTAGAAAAATTATTGCTCTCCCATTTGATGAGACTGAGTCTGATGATCAATGGATAACTAGAGGAGAAGATAATGTTGATCAATGGCCAAAAGTGCTAAAATTACAACAAAATCAAATTGCGTCTAGCACTACTTTGCTAGGTCAGGTGCGAGCGTCGAAAAACATATTCTATTTAAGAAATCTTTCATATTAGGGTTTGCATCTTTGACAAGAGATTATAAAAAGTCAGACTTGGAGGCAGCTTGGAGGTTTCTGGGTTTAATCCAACCTCATCCATTATGGTTATTGGTTTTTTGGTGCTCTCATGACTACGAGGAGCTAAACCCATTATTGTCAGGGTTAGATATAATTGATGGAACTCTCATGTAATCGTATTTGGGTTTCTTTTATGTCTTATCATAAATGTTTTTCTTTCAATACATCAGTATATTAATTATATGTTTATGTTTGTTGTGCAAATCCATAACTCGATCATTGATTCTTAAGAATATTCGAAAATATCTTTTGAATCTAAAACTAAACTAATTTACCAGATGAAAGCTCGTGTCTAGAAATATAGGGTGTTTCATTCGTTGTCATAAGATCCTTATTTGAAGGCAATATTCATTTAAATAATTGATCATGGAATTGACATATAATAGATAATCACTAGGATCATCTAATGAGGAATCAGGTTTGAGTAATTGTTAGCAAAAATTTGCAAAGAAGGCAAGTGTAATAGACGCAAATATAACAAGTAATAAATATATCGTTTTTTCCAAAGGATTTGCGCAACATAATAATTTATACAGTTATAATACATTTAGACTCAAGAAATAACTCATAATTCAAGTGTTGTGCAGAAAAATAAAATTATAACAAATAAATAGTTTTAGGAGTTTTTTTATCAACACTTAGAGCATAAAAAAGGTAAAAGATGAATAAAATGAAATTGTCAGTGTTAGATTTCACTAAACATAATTCTCATGTCTAAAAACAATTTTCTTCTTTTCTATCAATAATCAATGTCAATTCACAGAATTACTGAAACATGATTCCTCAGTGAATGAGCATTCAATCAATGGTCCCACATTCTTGTGTCCGGCCCAACTTTCAGCATCAACATTCCAATTTTGTCCTTTTTGTTCTTCAGGGATTCAAATCTTGCTCTTCTTGATCCAAATGCTTTCTGATCATTTATTTGATAAAATTAATGAGATTTAGAGTAACATTTGGTGAAAGACTCAAGTAACAACTTATTTATAAAAGAACAAGTTATTTATAAAAATATAAGATTTAACAAGTTTCAAGCTTAGAAAATAATCCCAAAAACATCATATATTTTAACTTTATCAATAATTTTGTTGGTTGACATTAATTATTGATAGAAAAGAAAAAATTGTTTTAATACATGGGAGTGATGTTTGGTGAAATTTAACCCTGACAATTTCATTATATTCAACTTTTATCATTTTTCTGTGTCATAATTGTTGATACAAAAACCTCCTCCATGATAATGATGCTAAAAAAATTAACAAAATTTTTAAATAAAATGAGAGACTTATCTAAAGAATCATTATTAGATCTTCATATTCATCTTTGCATTCATATTCTTCAATTTTATTATAATTGAATTCATCTCTTTAAGATGATTCTTTAATGATGAACCTCCCTTCACCAAAGTCTAAATAATTGTTTCTTGATAAACAATTTACAACAAATTAACTTTATCATAAATAATTTCTCTAACCACAACCTAGAAGTAGATTTTCATTGTTAAGTCAACAAAAAAATCTCATTTAAGAGATATAAAAGGATTAAAAAATGAGTCTTAAACCAAATGAAAATTATCTAGAATTAGAATAAACAATTAATAATGATAAACAATTAATAATGATGATGTTAATAATTTTACTATATTTCATAAATTGTTTCTAAGTTTTATTTATATGTTATTTCTTTCATGATTAAGTAGCTAAAGTGAAAATATTGATAAAAGAAATCAATATTAAATTGTATTTTTTTAAATTATACAAGATTAATTCTTGTTAGATTTGTACTTGAATTAGTACTGTAAGTTGGAGTTATGTTTTAAGTTTTATTTATTTATAACTTTAGAATATAATTTATTTAAATTTATATTTATACTGGATGAGCAAAGGTATTTATTATTCATGCCCATCTTTACTCTAGAAGTTCAAAATTGCTACCCACTAATAATAAAAGTATCTGGTAATAAAAGTCTCTTTCTTTATTCTCGATAATCTATTTATATTCTCTGACCTTTTATATGGAAAATTGATTTGCAACACATTCGTTGCATATAGCATTCGTTCGAGGATTACAATTTCGGCACTTTAGATTCAACCACCCAAATTTACTAGGCGAACAAAATGGATACTTTCGAATTCCATGCTTTTGTCTTATTTTCACTCAAAGACTTCAATTTTTTTAGCAAATTCATGTTCATTCCCTTTTATGTTTCGAATTCCACTTTGTCTCTGTATAATTCTAAAACAATTATAATTAATGCACCACAATCATAACAGCTAGTATATTCGTCTATTTTTACTTACAGTAGTTTCGCAAAGTTTTCAAGTCAAACAAATTAAATTACAATATAATGTAAGAAAAGGTTAATTAATGGGTGCCGTTAAGAAAAAGGTTAAGTAATGGGTAAACACTTAAATAGAGACCTAATAATTTAAAGCATGTTTTGATTCATATAGTTTTAATGTGTTTATCCATATCGTCTTTCCTCGAATACCATTTGAGACGAAGTGTATTAAAATGAGTCATATTTTGTTTTGTTTCAAAAAAATTAGACACACTAATAACAAATATGATTAAAAAAAAAAGTGAATACTATGATGAGAAGAAATAAGAACAAATAACTGAATTCAATACGATGGGTTATTGAGTAATTCAATCTCATTATGATGAGGGGGTTGATTACATTATCGAACTAAAGACGCGGTTAAACAATTTAATTAAAAATTATTAGTACAATTAATAAGGCAATCATAAAGTACATAATATGCAAATCGAATCTCAAGATCACTTCATTCAAATCTTCATGATGATACATTGATATATCTATAGTTAAAAAGGCTTATCATGCATGATTTAGACAGTGAATAGCTTAGAACAAAAAAAAATGAATTCAGATTATTAATTCAGAATTATAAAAAATTAAAATTAACAAAATGCAAAAAGAAAAAAATATCGTTAAAATGTAACAAGAGCTTACATTAATGAAAAATTTTAAAAGAAAGCAATTAGATTGAAAAGATTATAAAATGTGAAAAAAAAAAATCAAAGTAACTCGAAGTTAAGAGAACTAATTAGAAAGAGACAAAATGTTAGATATTTAGTAAAGTGGTCAAAAAGATAAAAGTACTTGAAATCTAAATACGTGATAAACTTAAATTCAACAAAGCAATTTATGTGAAATTCTGGAAAAGAAAATACATGAATTCAAAAACTACATATTAAAGAATGAATGCAGGAGGAAAACAAAATCGTGTTAAAAAGAAAAAAAAAAAAAAAACTTGTAAAGCTAAAATTCGCAAGAATGTAAATCAAAATGCAAGTACTTTATCAAAAAGACAGTCAGAAAATAAGACTCGACTCATAAAATTAATACTCACTGATTGTGACAGATGTTATAGAGAGTGCAAATATTGTAGCAACTAAACACGAAATATAAAGATTTTTTTCTATTTATTTTCAATCCTAAATAATGTCAAATAATAATAGTATACAGCGACACATGATATTATATAATAACTTCATCTGATGATAGTACTTCCACCGAACTAGGATAATAATTTTCAGTTTTAATAATCCTTTTAATTATTTTCCTGGACAATACTCTATATATAATGAGGAGGGTAAATTAATGTACTTGCCTTAAATAAAGACAAAAATAGTTAAAAAAACTAAAATATTTTCATCTAAATTTGTATTAATTGAGTATGTCTTAATTTTGTGTATATTACAATTTCGAAAAATTTGCTATTTTGGAATAAAGTAGTAACTATTGACTCAAATCCTTACCTAAAAGTGGTCATATTTGACATTTGGCTATTTTTAGGTATTCCATTTTTTTTTTTTCATTTCAATTAAAACTTGGCATTCAAATTTACATTATTCGAAACTTCAAACTTCATTTGAAATCATGGATTTCGAAATGGACCAATGTAAGTATATACCTTTCAACACTTTGCACATTGATCACGACACTGACGCAATACTAATGATGGTAGGAGCTCTTTTAGAATAGTGTTTCGTACCACCGAAACCAATTTTAGCATAGTGTTTCGTATTAATTAACTGAGCCATTCATTAAACAACCTTAAAGAAAATTGTAACATAACAAGTGGTGTGAAAGAAAGGATCATGTGTTGAATACCTTTTGGTGTTTATGCTTATTTTTGTAAATTATTTTTGTGGGTAAAATTGAAGATAAGGGAACCTATTGAAGATGTTGAATGTGGGAAGAAAAGTTTGATGAATTTTTAGGCACACGTACTCGACATATTGATAACAACATAGTTTCCATTATATATAATAATAGTGCCTTTAACAATTCAACTCTAATCAAATCCTCAAGCTTTCATTGTGGTATATATGAGTTAAAAAAACTGCCAGAAACTTGTGTTACGTGATCAGATGTGACTTGTTGGAGTTTATAAATGAAGCGTAGTTTAGTATAATAATTTATCTTGAAGCTATAATTTTAATGCCTAATAGCACTTCAAGATTAGCAAAACGACGCAAAAATTCATGCTAATTGAGGAATGTTGGACCCTTTTGGAGGCTTAAGAAATTGAGTAGGAACTTTTTATGAATTTTATAGACCTAAATAATGTTTATTAGGTAATCGAATACATCATGATGCTCGTCATCCTCCATTTCATAACAAGATGAAAAGTTTCCCATTTTCGTGCAATTTTATATCCTTTTGTTGCACTTCCATTTTCTTTATCCACTGGCCACTCCCATGGAAGAAGTTGACGTTTATCTGAACCAATTATCACATTAATTGCTGCCTAATATATCAAATTCATAAACTATTCACCGATGGCCACAATCAACATTGCATTTCTTTATATTTCTTTATTCAATCCTGGGACTCCTTTTCAACGGGATTTCAACATACCTAGAAATTCAACTTCGATCTTCACATGCATGACATTAACAAGGTGTCAAGGTCATAACAAAATACACAACTTTCGGTATACAAATTTCTTTTATTAATATTTCGTTTAATCATGTTTTACTTTCTCAATTTCGGCTCACTTTATTCTGGATCTTTCAAATTTAAAAAAGATATTTTAATCTTTAATTTACAAAAATAAAAAATATTCTTTAAATTTTTAGCTCCTAAACAGTAAATCCGAGAAAATAATTTTCATGCCTAGGGGACTACAATGGTTTTGTTAATTTGATGGACCAAAACAAATTTTCCAAAATTATAGAGATTAAAAACACAACTAAGTATTAATTTTTTATTTACCTACACATTTTACCATCAACGACCTTTTTTATATAAATTTACTATTTATTATGTTTTCAATGTATTTCATCGCCATATATTTTATTTTTTATAGATTTTACCATTCATTAAATAATTAGTTTGATAATGTATCATAAAAATGTTTAAAAAAGAACCAAAACATTTTGTTTTTAACTTTTCATGACACGGTCATGTATAATGTTAGACATTCTTCAGCAGAGCTCACCTATTATTCGAGAAATCAAAAAATACTCAACGATATAATATAATAAAAAAAAAACTATCGTTGGACAATTAACTTCTTATTGAATGATAAGACAAGAAAAGAAAAATTGAAATTGAAAAATGTTTAAAGTGGTAAATAGTTATAAAAAGAAAAGAGGATGTTTATTTTGACAAGAAAAGAAAAGAGTGGGGTGTTTGTGTTAACGTAGCAATCAGAGGGTCAATTCCAATATTCCCCTGTGCATGTGCAGGGAAGAGAGTTAAGCTTGGAGACGTTTCTACAGTTGAAAGCGGCGTTCTCGGTATTTATAACAAATATTAGTCAAGTTGTGTCAGTGCCTCTCTCTCAGGACTTTGGAATTCATTCATGCACAACACAATTGAAAGGAAAGGATCATTCGTGGGTCACACCAGATTCTTTCAACTTGTGGTTCTCATACCCTCACAAAAACACCATTAATATCTCACTTTTGGCTGCACCTTCACCTGACAATGAAATCTTCCTCAAATGCGGCTTCCATTTTCATTCTTCACCTTCTCTTTCTTTTTACCATGTGCATATTTATCATTTTCCTAGATTCACTTCAATTTATAATACCCCTCTTCAAGTATTATGGCAATGGGTGATAGTATTGTCTTAAAAGTAGGCTAATATGTAGAATAAATTATTTTATTAATTAAATGTTTCATATAAATGAGATGGAATTGTAAATTTGTTTCAAACAACGTTAATTTAATACCATGAATATTGTATGGAAGTGACAAATTGTAAATGTAAAAGAAATGGAGATCGCATAATAAAAGGTTAGAAGAGTGAAAATGGGAAGGAAAATAAAATAAAATAAAACGAAACATAAATAATGATATTTTTCTTTTTCTTTGTTTGAATAAAATGAATGGGAAAAAAATTAGAAGCAAACGTTCAAAAAAAAAATTCTTCTATTTTTGTTTCTTTAAATTTAAATTTAGAAGCACACATACCCATTTCAAGAATTAACAACATAGCTTATAGGTTGCCTTTTCTATAGAGTTCTATGAGGGGTGTTTGAGAGTAAGTTTTGCATTGATTGGTTAGAAATTCGTTGAATGGTATATGTATACAAGTAATAGATCGCGTATTCAAAGTGTTAAAGTAATTTTGAACGAACAAGTAACTTAAAAGCTAGAAGTTTCTTAATTCTCTCACACTCTTGGATAATGGTTCACTCCTTTTAAAAAAAAATTAAGCAAAATAAAATAGTTAACAAAACTAAAAATTGACCCAAAGCCTCTAAAATTCAAGAAGAGTAGAGACATAAAAATAAAAAAGATAAGTGGCAAGTGAGGCAAGCTAGTTGGACTTTCTCATATTAATAACTTAAATAAGTGTAAGAAAAAAAGAAGAAAAGGTAATGCATTCAAAATGTCAAAACATTTTTTAATAAACGAGCTACTCAATTAAAAACTCACGAAGTCTCTCCCCACTAACTCACCCAAATTCAATATGTGAATTTAAAATTTGACATAAACTAGCCCAAAGAAGATTATTTTGTTATGTGAAGATGGGACCAATTGTGGGGGGAATGAATATAACATGAACATCCCCAAAATATCCTTTAGTTTTTCAACTCCAACAGAAACAGTATAGAGATATTATTCTTATCATTGAAAGAGCAAGCATGTATATATCTTATCTAATAATCATACCCATGAATGTCAAAATCTATTAAAAGTGACTCCAAATAATTATCCCATTGACGTGAACCAATAAATATGTCTAATATTATCAACTTTTTTTAGAAAAAAAAAAAAAAGTGTCTAATAGGTGTAACCCATGTCCCCTAATATCCTGAATGTTATAATCCCTTATTACAAATATAGGTTCACCTTTGGAGCTTCATAGTGTGTAGAATATACTTTGTGTCAATATTACATCCATTATTTTTAGGGTTTCAAATCTTTCGAACTTATTTTTAAAAGTTATATTGTTTTGAAATGTTGAAGTATCATTTTGGTTAATTGAGCTAAAGTTTTAGGGAAATCATGGCCACAAAAGTTGCACGTTACACGGGGTGCTATTGATCGTTGAAGTTAAATCTAGCTGCATACATATGCATGCACCTTATCCCAAGAGAAGGTTTTGTTTATGTGTGGTTCAAATTGATTTCTAGCTCAATTTCGCAGTTGTCATGTGCAGAAGATCAGAGTAGAGAAGCAATTTTAATTTTCTTTTCAATGATTAGATTTAGAGCTGACCCAGTTTTATACTACTTTACATCTCTTTTTATTTAATAGTAATCTTGTGTTACATTCTTTTGAATATATTATCTTCTTTTGTTTAAATTATTAATTAAAAATAATAAGTTTTACCAATTTCCTATTCTTTTTAAATGCTTGCAGTGGAAAAAAAAAAAAAACAAACATCCGTGCAATTTTAGTTAAAATTAACATTATTGAGAGTATGTTTATAATTATTTCAATTAGCATATGTTAACTAGAATAAAGTACTTAATAAACAAGTTTATTACAGTAGGTTATGGCATTTTTAATATGTTTCTTAATGTAGCATTTGAGTTTGTAATTATTATTATTCAACACATTTCATTAATAAAATTCATCACTTATATTTTGTTTAATGTTATAATTTTATTTTAATATAATTCTACTTATAATATTTAATTATTAATCTATGTTATACTACTTTTTTCTTATCAAGGAACAAAAAAATTGCAAGGATTTAAAATTAACTAAAAAAACTCCTACTATAATTATCTATACGCGATTTTATGAACAAAATAATAAAAAATACAATATAAACATATCTTTTTATTGTTCTTGGTTTCGTGAAACATTTTAAACCAAAAAAAAAAAAAAAAAACTAACTTAATCACTTCTCATTGTTTTTTTGTTTTTAACAAACTATTTTTTTTGCTGAATAAACTTCTAATCAATTTTAGGGTGTGCTCAATTTGGTTCTATATATAAAGGTTAGAGTGTGCGAGCACATTAATTCTTAAGTTGGTTCTCTAAAAAAATTTTAACTGGGAGCAAATTAATTCTTCAAGTATTGTAGTTACCCAACAAGTTCATCAGAAAATTAAAACAAGTAGTAGCAAGGCTTTTTCTTTTAAGGCCGTATTTAGATATTAAGAAACATTAAAGGAAATTATATTTAAAATTTATTTGATATAACATATATTTTTTTTGTCGAAGATAAAATATTTATCAAAGTTTAATAATAAATATTTTAATATGTAACTTATAATATATAAAACGAATAATTCAGTTTGTATATAATTTAATATTATTAATATTAAATAAGGACAGAATAATTTTAATTAAAAAATTATTTTGGACTAGTAATAGTTATAAATGTATCAAAGAATATTTACAAGCTATGCATTTTAAAAATATAAAGTTTTAATGTAATTTAATAATTTTGGTGGAGTAAAAACTTCTTTTATGTATACACCTTACAATATTTTTATCTTATAATTAATTTAAGATCTTCTATTTATATACTTAATAAAACTTAACATTTTTTCAATTCATCCTCACTTAGTGATTTTAATTTTTAGGATTCAAAAGAAAAAAATCAAACATGATTTCCTAGTCTAAAAATGATCCGGTTAACTTTAAACAAAATAAGTAAATTGACAGAATCTTGAATATCGAAATCAATATAAAAATAACTCTTGGTCACATATCTATTTTATCAGTAACATTTTTTCACGATTATATCGAATATTTACTTTTATATCAACTTTGATAGTTTTCTGTTTTTGACAAGGGAGATGTAGAATCCAAAATCTATTCAAAACTATTTTTCTAAATTTTAATCTTTCGTAACTTTTTTGGACCATAATTTAGAATACAATTTATACTTCATATATTTAAATAAATAATAGCATTATATTTAAAACGATTTATACATACTAAGACCATGCAAACATTATTAATGAAAATAGTATCAAATTATTATCCTATTATAATAGAATTTGTCACTTAATAAAAAATATAAATCTAAAGACTTTAAATAAATGGGGTCCTAAGTCAACTTTAATTTGTCTTGTAGTTACCAACAAGCTTGTTAGTAGTTAAAGGTTAACTATATACTTTTTTTTTTTAAACACACCTTTTGTCTTATCTAAATTTCACTAATTTTAGTTAATTATAAAATATGTATTAAAATGGTTCGCTACATTAACATATCTTAAACTCTCTATAATAAAATTTGCCTATCACGGTATACATGTTACCATTTTTATCCTGATGCTGTGCAATTTTTTTAAGATAAAATAGTTACATAAAATAAAAAATAAGAATTTTATTATCACAAAATGTAATTTTGGAATGAACATTATTCTACTTATATATTATAAATTAGTGTTATTTTTAATTGATGTGAGATATTTAACACATTTTTTTTATATCAATATCATTAAGGTTAAGTCTAATCTATCTTTATAAAACCTATAAGATGTAGATTGTTCTCACTTATATATTGAAAATTCACCTTATATCTATAGTTGACATATAATCTCAAACAGATTTATTTATTTTTTTAATTATTATGTACAAAATATTTAAATAAATATAGTAACAACATTTTAAACTATAAGCAATAAATTTTTATGCACAAGTCTTTTAACGTGCATATATGCATAATGCATGCAATTTTAGTAGGAAAAAGAAACTATTTTACTCGTAATTTTGGCAAGACAAACATAGGAAAAACCTTGTATATTTCGTAGTCGTATAATAAAAGCACGATACCGAATCACCGTTACACGTAGCTATCGTAACATTAAATGCTGCACAATATCTTCTTCTTGTTTATTTTTCCCATATGAAACTGTCGTTGTTATCTCTCATTCATTGTGTTTGTGTGGCCAAATACCACTCTGAGCTATTCCATGAAGCTTCAACTCAACCACAACCATAGAACTTCATGATATGGGCAATGCAAAAAAGTACTGGTACGAGAATATGTAAGCAGCTTCTGTGGGTTAAAACAAACATGGGAATTTGTGTTGCAATTTTTTACTAACTTGGAATTAGTAGCAACTTGTTTACGTTTACTTTCAAATTAATTTCAACCATAAGTTTATATAATTGTTTTATTTTTCTTTTACATCATATAGGAATATTTAATTAATTCGGATTGTGGAACCGTGTCAGAGTTGTATAACATAAGCACGAATTAATTTCAATTTAGGAACATACTGAATACTGGGGACTTCCTACTTTCGCATGTAGGGCAGATAATGGGACAATACAAGATGATATGTGTTGACCAAATATGAAGAAAATCACATTAAAAAAATAGGATATATAAAATATAAAATGGTTGCTTGCCAAATTGAAAGTGTGGAACCAGAACGTTTCTGCAACCTGCCACCTTTTAACCTGCCACCTTTTTACAGTATGCCCGAAATGCAATGAAAAGTTTATTTAAAACTCTTCATTCAATCTACAATTCTTTTGGTGGGGTTTAATTATTGTTTGATGACAACTTCTAACGAAGATCACGAAATGTCGTTACTGGTCAAAGTAAAATTGTAAACCAGAGTTTTATTCTAATGCACTTCTATGATTAGCCATTCATGTAGACATTATTGTTGGCCCTTTTGTTTAAGATAATAATGATGTAACTCATTGCGTTAGGACTCTCTTGTTTAGGTATTCCAGTCTCACTTTTGTCTATATTTTTGTAAATAGAAATGACCTAATTCCATAATCTTGTTAACAATTTTTAATATAAGTATAGAGACAAGAAATCACGTGTAACATGTCTAAAGTATCTTTTATAAATAAGAAGAAATAAATAAGAAGAAATTGATGGTAAATTATATTAGCCACGTTTTCTCTCCTTTTTCACATCACAAGCCATTTTTGCTGACTGCTGACCAGAAAGAAACACGCAGCGTGCTTTAAAATGCATGTCCAAAATCCAAATGCAACATTTATGAGGAAAAACATTTCAGGTTGAAATGGAACAAAGTGTAAAGTAAAATATCTTGTTATTTATTGCAGATTTTTAACATTTATTCCCATTAATTATACAGCGATGTTGTTAATTCTTTCCACGTAATCATAAAAGCAAAATGAAGAGAGAGAACAGTAGTAGTACATTGACTAATGAAAAGGAAAACTTACTGTGTTGAAAAACAGAAATCTGACGGATAACTAACTTCCACATAAACAAATTGGTGGTTGCCATGTGTTGGAAAAGAAATAGAAGAAACCAACTTTAATGTATAATTTCATTTTTCGGTGACAAAGAAATCAACTTTAATACTGATATAATTGTTGGTTCCCTTTCCTTCCACAGACATATTCCATTTTATGGACCCAACAGCAAAGATTCATCAACAACGATAAACCATAAATCAACTTTGGTCCTAGCTAACTTACTTTTTTATATGGGGGGGTTAGTTAGGTGACTATGATTGAGATTTAATAAATTATATAAAATTTTCCTAGAATTGTATTGAGAAAAAGAATTAAGAAATGTTTTGTACAGTATATTGTCTAGTTTGTAATGTTGAGTGGGGAATGAATGCATGATGATGGATATGTTGATGCCATTATACATGACAGGGTGTGACTCAAAGCTAAATTGGGTTCACCATAGTGAGTGTAGGAAGCACAATGATCACTCCCTTATGAAGATAAAAACAAAAAAGGGCCATGACAAGCTGCACTATGAGTGAAGGAATGAAACCCCATTGGAAATTGCAAATTGCAAATTGCAAAAGCTAGCACTGAACAAAGGAACTATGAAACACACATGCCGAATCACATTGCTGCAAAAACAACTAAGGGCAGAATGGCCACATTCTTGTAATGGACTAATTAGAGGGTCTCTTGGGTTCCAAGTTGCTTGATTGACATGATGAAAAGTTTCATTTGGAAGATGAAAATTTTGCAAAGGTTGGACCCTCCAAGAGAGCAAGCACAGGACTTTGACATGTGGAGAGCCCCCTCCACAATTATATATATATATATATATATATATATATATATATATATATATATATATATATATATATATCGTGTGTTTGTCAGGGCTCTGTGGTCTATAGTTGTATCAACTTATATGTTTTCCCCACAATCTACCAATAGAAACCCCCCAATTCCCTTGACTTTTGATACCCCTTTTTCTCTTCGTTTCACCAATCCAGCACCATTTAGCATCACTATAAATATCATTGCTTGCTACCTTCCTTCAACCTAATTCTCGTTAAAAATCTTCTGCCTCTCTTGCAAGTTTCAACTTGCAAGTTGACTTGCCACCGTCATGAAGATATATAGATATTCTGGCCACGATTTGACAGTTATTTATATTGGCATGTACGTGTATCTTACTCATCGTTTCAACTTATGGCGGGCAGAAGTAGCTCTCGCCCAATTGTTTGGTTCTCATTGGACACTCACTTCTCACGATTTTAACATGTGCTACACAACCAACCAATCTCTCTTAGTGTGCTACCATCTTTTGCAATATCTACAAAACTATGAACTGATGAAGACGTCTTTTACTCCACGGAATTTCCCATTTTAATGTCATTCACCACTCAAATTCTCACAATTTTAGCTTTTCTGCACAATTTTACATATAGACAGTACCTGCACAAACAAACAATTTTTTTACCTAAGGATCAACTGACACAAACTTGTACAAAGCATAAATAAACAATTGTTTCATCGTATACATTGGAAAATTTGTCATGTATAAAAAATACTATATAATAAAAATTTTAAAAAAGTAATTAACTGTAGTGTATTAATAATATACTATTCCCTTTAACTGAGACTGAATCAAGCAAAAAGGCAGGTGGTCAATGAATTCAGAGATGACCTTTTTATTTTTATTTGTTCTCTTTCTTGCAAATCATTAGAAAGACAAGGATTTGAAGGAAACTAGAGGGACAATTATAAAAATAGCGAAACAAAACAAGAAGAATATGATTAATTATTTCTGATATATACAACAGAAAACTGTAGTGATGAACAGAATTTTACAGTAAACCGTAACCCATGACAGTATATCACATTCTATAGTACTGTGATATATATATATGCACCCTCTTTTTTTATCCTTATACTTACATGCACTTCGAGCGAAAGAAAAGCAGAGACCAGCTGAGCTTCATTGCTAACTACACCCAAAAGCTACACGCTGGTCCCCAAAACCTCTCACTCAAAGTTAACCCCAAATTATTAAAAAAAAAATGAAGAAAAAATAAAAATAAAAATCTGCAACAGAAAACTACAGGAGTAGTAGATTCCGGGGGCGTATCTGCAAGCATCCCTCAGTTAAATCTCTCCTCGCTTTCACCATTCAGTGCTTCATCAAGCTTGTTTCCTCAAATCCTTAGAATGAATAAAAGTGCCATGAAAACCATAAGGAACGCGAGAGGGGAGTTTGATGGAAGCTTCGAGCTTTAAATTTTGGGCATTCACAATCTGAAGCTCGGATTTCCATTCCTTCTCGTCGTGCACGAATGCCAGAATATAACCAGCATCTTCTTCTTCACCATTGGGAAGAAACAGAGGCTCCCCACCGAACTTTTCTTCTCCATACATGTACTTCTTCACTTCCCCACTGAACAAATCAACTTTCGCAAAGCCCGAGACTTTGGGCCAGGGCTCGGCCAGAGCCAGATACGCGAACTGGGTCTTCCTTCCGAGCTTGTTTCTGTTGACCATGCCGGCTTCAAGGTTGACTTGTTCGGCGTCGGAGATAATGGGGCGGCGAGTGGACTTGCCCGTCTTCAAGTTCAGCCTTATCTCAGACAAGACGCTCTTCAAACTCTCATCGCATTCATTGAAAATGGAGTCCGCAGGGGTCATGCAGGACCCAATCACCACAACCTCGTCGGTTTCAGGCTCCTCCCACGCGTTCCAGAGGTGGAAGCAGAAACACTCCGGCGCGTCGATCCACCGCATCGCATTCGCGTCCTTCGCATTCTTATCCAAAATCCCAAACCGTGAGATTTTGTTCTTGTCGTAGACCACGGGGGAGCCGCCGGTGATCATCTCTGTTAGTTTGAAGACCACCTGCTGGTCGGGGACGACGACGAAATTCTCCGTTATGGCGAAATCGTGCATCATGGTGGGCTCTTTCAGGGGGATTTCGACGTCGGGGGACTTGACGCCGTCAGGCGAGAAACGGAAGTACTTGAGGTAAGGCTTCTGAACGACGTCGTAGCTGAGCGCGTGGAGGTCGCCGTCGACGGGGTCGACTTTCGGGTGGGCGATCATTGTGGAGTTGAGCTGGCCGTTGAAGTCGTAACGGCCAACGGTGGTTAAGTCGCCGTTAGAGGTGATTCTCACGTGGTATGGTAAATCGTCTTCGGACATGGCCAAGAGGTGATTGTTGAAGTAGACGAGACCCGCGTTTGCCACGCCCATCCCGTGGGACCCATCAACGAGCCCGAAGAGGCTGCGCGCGTAGAAGAGGAGGAGGCGCGCGATGCCGGAGTGGCCGTGGAGTTCGCCGATGGCCTTCGGGAACACGGGGCGGCCTAAAGATTTCTCTTGCGCAAGACGCTGCGTTTCGGTGAAGCGGCAAGCGTAGCTGGCGGCGCCGTTCGTGAACTTCACGGCGTGGACCATGCCGTCGCCGTCGAAGAAGTGGTGCCCGGCGACGGGCTCGTAGAGCGGATTCGCACCGTTGCGCACGTACACGCCATCAATGCATTTGGGGATTTTTCCGACCACCGGGAGGGCTTGATCCGCAGCGTGCTCCGGCACCGGCGCAAAGTTCCCGGCTATTTGGACTCTCGGGTCCGCCGTTTTCGGGAGCGGGTGTTTGCGCTCGTGCGAGACCAACGCCGTTTCGACGAGGTCCAAGGCTGTCGCGGCGGCTTTCTGGAGAAGGTTCCATTTTTGAGGTAATGGTTGGTTGGTGTCGGAGAGAGGTTTGGTTTCCCTGGGCGGGGTGGTGGGGGTGGTTTTGATTGGGGTTGGGGTTGTTGTTGTGGCTGTAGATGTAGATGTTGGCTGGTACTGTTTGGGGAAGTGGAGTGTTTGAAGGGAACATGTGATGGTGTTGGAAGAGGATCTTTTCTTTAGAGGAAGTAAGGTTGTGGGAGAAGATGTAGAACCTAGGTCTTTAAAGGGGGAGGAACAAGAAGATGGGAGTGTGGTGTTAAACCAAGTGTTTGAAGCTGGTGAAGGCATGGTTATTGATTTTGTTGGTGTTGTATTGTTGGTATTGGTGTTAGAAGAAGGTGAGAATTGGCGTGTTTGTGTTTGTGTGTTTTGAGAATTGGAAATTGGAAGAGGGGTGTGTGAGGGAGTGAGTTGGGGGAGTGGGGAGTGAGATATGGGGTATATATAGTAGGTAGAGGGAGGAGAGGACGGAGGTTGAAGTGAGACATGTAGGAGGAGACCACGTGTAGGATTAAGAAAATGGAGGAGGGGACTCATAAAAGGTAGGATTGCCCAATAAGTGAATGGGACAAGGTGGGACATAGGGGCGTGATACAATGCCACGACCCCCTTCTTTCCCTTTCTCTCTCTGCTTATAATATGTGCCTATGAATCAATATTTTACTAAACATAATAGGCCATATCATTATAATATGGGGAAAGTTCCTTAAATTGAGAGCAATCACACATGAGAATTGGTGACAACAAAAACGGTAGAGAGAGGCAAAGGCCCATTAGTGTGGGAGAGGAAGAAGAAGAAGAAGTAGTAATGGGCTTTTGATTCATTCATGGCTTTGCCTAATTGCCTTTGAGTGTGGATTGGGTGAGTGGGGAACCCATTTGTTCTTTTGCACACGTCGAACCCCGCGTTCCTCCCTCTATCACAATGTCACTCCCAATACACGTGGCCAATTCTCTTGCTCTCTCTTTTTTCTTCTTCTTCAAATCTTCCCCACGTCACATCCCATTGCCCCACACGCTTCCCCGCCCCCTCTTTCAACCTCCTTTCTACTCTCGCACGTTTATGGATTAACAATTCTAACTCTACTTTTCCTCAAACCTAGTAATAATAATATATACAGTTTTTAATCACCTCTTCTCAATACTATTTTTTATATCAAATCAACCCTTTTAAACTAAATATATTACTCAAAATAACACACTACGTATATCTCCTACACTAAAACTACTAACCATCTTAATTACTGTTTTATCATAAATTATCATTACCTAATTATTCGCTGTTCTCCAATGGGAATTCAAATATTCTTTATACCCTCCCTCTCTATTTATGCATCTACATGTATATAAAAACACATTATTTATCATTCTTTCAAAATTATTTTTGATTCATCGATTGTATCATATCTTAAATATATTTTAACTTTTATACATATATATATATACATATATATATTATAAATCAATAATATGTATAAGCTCTTTTGGTTGCACCATACTTATCCTCTTCCAGTTATACTGCAAATGTATAAAGTTTTGGAAATAATACTATAGTTTTCTATTGTGCTGAAAGCTTATCCAAACATGGTGATAAACCAAAAAATAAAAGAGGTGTCAATCTAAGATGAAAAAACAAAAACTATGACCATCGTTCATTCTCCTTAACTTTTTCAAAGACTTGGAGCCAATCGAGCAAACAATACTCCTGTGCTTTGGCAGGATTAATGTTGACAAAATTTGACTCTGCTACGTGTAGGGCTCTGCTTTGATTCAAGGGCAAGACTAGTTCAATGGCTTATTAGCTCCGTGGTTAGACTTCACAAGGAGTCATAGAGAGGCACAAACAAAATTATGCATGATATATTTTTATAAATACACTTAAATTTGCACCTAAAACTTTCGTAATAAAAGGAATAAACAAAATGATGTAATGCATGATGCAACTAAACAATATTAGAAGAGATATTTGTTGTTTCTTTATGTGTAATGGCCAATGGGCAAATACATCATAATCAAAACACACACAAGTTCTGGTAGTATCTACATAGAGTGGACCAGGTTGTCATGGACGCGCGTTTTGTGTTGTCTTAACTCCATTTGCAAAGAAACTAAGCTAGTAATTCTAAATATCATAGGCATCTCGATCAAACATGGAAAGATCGATGAACATAAGTGAATAAATATTCAGAGATATATATAATGTTTAAGTTAAGATTAAACTGCCCTTCATGTTCAATGGTTGGATTCTTAACCTTTTTTTTTTTTACTTTTTCGTTCTTTTAATTTATTCCGGTATTATACAGTATCATTTGATTGCTACGAGCTTGTTATAGCCCAAAGCCGAACACATATGTAACCAGAAAAAGAAAATACTCAAATATTCATTATGTCTTTAGAGTTTAGAAACTTCATAAATCATGCTATAAATATGTATTCAACGTGTCTTCTTTCTAAAAGTATCAAAATTACACCTAAATCATCTAAATTATAGATTATTATGCAATATCAACCACATAGATCAACTACAGTTGATATAGATTAATCAAAATTTTTAACTTCGAGTTTAAAATATATTGTTGTGTCAAATTGTCTCATGCTATGAAAAAATTTAATTAGTATATGGTAATTAATCATATATATATATATATGTGTGTGTCTCTTGTGGGTTTGCAAGAGGAGGATTCTGATAGTTACATTCTTTCTTTAGTGGTATAGTAAAAGTCAAAGTTTGAAACATATAGAATAAGTGAATATAGGTTCTTTAGTGGTATAATAAAAGTCAAAGTTTGAAATATATGTTGTTCTCGCAAGAGATCGATTGGATCTAGCAACAACAATGTCTTCTTGAATTGTTCCTGGATCGCTCCTGATATTGACCTTTTGTTGAACCTTTGCTGGACTGTTCCAAGCGTTCTGAATTCCACGTCACGGGAGGGGGGTCCTGCAGGCATTCCGACGCTCAAGTCAATTTAGGGTTAGAGTATGCAAGGATATAGATCAGAGTTTAGAAATACCTTGCTTAAGGTGGTTGAGCCTGCATTTATAGGCATTACATTGGGCCTGAAGAGCTTTGGGCTCATCCCGTTCTGTTATGATTTTATAACATAAATTAGTTATATAACGTTGGTTATGATTTGTACTTACCTATGATATTTTCTCTTCTAACGAAGCTACCACGTGTCACACATGCGTTTAATGTAAAATGGTTATCCGAAGTTACAAACGTAATGCCAGAGTCCGACCAGAAACACTTATCGATAGGCCAGTCTTAACTAGTGTCGGCCATATGGTACATATACAATAAGTAAATAGGGGTGAGCACAATTCATCATAATCAAGTTAAAATTCATTTTTATTTGTTCAAATTATAAAATTTAATGGTAAAATAAATAAGATTGGTAAGAGTCTGTAGATAATCATTGTTTGAAAGATATGGAATCAAAGAAATAAAATCATATTTAGGAATGAGTTGGCTTATGTGAATGATATTAGCATGATAAATTAAAGACTTGAGTTGGGTAAAGAGATAAATTACCAAAAGCAAAAATTTTGTAGTATAAATGGTGTTAGTGTCTAAAAATGTGTTAAATCCAAAAATTAAAGGTAACACAGTAGACATATATTTGAATAGGAATATGATGTAAGTTTATTTTAAAATGGAATGGAAAAGTTTGAACAGGGATTTTTCAATCAAAATTGTTTGAGATTTTGGCAATTGTAGTTGGTAGGCAAAAATAACCTTGTAATGATGGTCAACAGTGAGGAAATTTGAACTACATAAACTTTGCATAAAATGGTAGGGAAGAAGTATATTAGGAAGGATAAAAACAACAATAAATAATGACTGCTAGGATCTTAAAAGGAAGCTCAGGAATGACCAAAATGGGGGTGATGTTTCAAGTGTTTCAGGTTGGAGCTAACAATAATGCAACCTTCACAAGAACTATTCTTTCAAAGTTGAGGTAACTTTAAAAGAAAACATACGAAGTAAGTTGAACATGCAAAATGAAATTATGAATGAGAAAAAGTGATTGTAGAAAGAACCAAGAACCCCATAAGCAAAGTAGTTTCTATTTTAAGGCAAAGAGGTGAAAAAGGTGGGTGTTGAAATCATTTGATGGTAGATTATTGAAGAAGACATGAAATTGATGTTATTTTAGTGATTTGACTTTGGCTTTGGTAATTGTAATTGACAAATTCAAGCACACAATATGTTGTGTTTGGCAAATTCAAGCTACAATGTGTACTTATGAATGTGTTTGGAGTTATCACACATCCCAAATCTTTCACGTGAATAATCATGTTGAGACAGAAGTTAGCTTTTTCACGTCCAATTTCTTGTGATTTTTGGTAAAAAGACAAGGCTAAATGAACAAATTAATGGATCCTTATAGCATAGTTATCATATCATAACAGTTATCATATCATACTACTGTAATCTAATCTACCTTGAATGAGGTTATCTAGTTGTGTCTAATTCTTTTGTAAAGATCATTTGATGTAAGTATTTAGACAACAACAATTTGGAGGAGAATTATTATCAGAGAGTAAATGATGAGATCTAGAACAATTATATTGTCTCAAGAAAATTGCAATTCAAAAGACTGATAGAAACAAATCTGACTTGTATTGAATTATGAGACCTCCAATAAAGATGTAGTTTCACACTTATAGAAAATTAAAAGAAGAGACAACTTAGAAATTTAAATTGAGACATTATAAGAAAAACTCAATTTAACCACGGATTATTACCCACGGATTTGTATCTATAGGTAAATTCAGCATTATCCACGGATTATTACCTACGGATTTGTATCTGTAGGTATTACCCACGGATTTAAGTCCATAGGTATTATCCACGGACATAAGTTCGTAGATATTATCCACGGACACAGATCCGTAGGTATTACCCACAGATATTGGTCTATTGGTATTATCCACGAACTATTTCTGTAGGTAATACCTACAGACCTATGTCCGTGGGTAATACCTACAAACCTATGTCTGTGGGTAATACTTAGGAACTTATATTTATGGATAAAACTACTATTATCTCTTATTAATGATGTTCATATTGATTTATTAATAATAAAATTAGTAAAGGTAAATATTATTAACAATATTAATATTATAACTAATATTATTGGTTTTTTTAACACTTTTATTACTATTATTATTATCGTTATTATTATTAAATTTGTATTACTATTATTAATATTATTATTAGTTTTATTAATATTATTATTATCATTGGTATTATTAATAATATTATCATTATTATTATTAATATTAATAATATTATTAATATTATTGCATATTATTGTTTTTATT
>Ga0209700_103465_pt1 | contig 30158 bp, 14 predicted proteins | sample SiratroredBW_FD_187528 | JGI IMG/M metagenome (GOLD analysis project Ga0209700, IMG submission 187528) | Root nodule microbial communities of legume samples collected from California, USA - Siratro red BW (SPAdes) (version 2) | ecosystem: Host-associated > Plants > Roots > Nodule | place: USA...
GGAGTTCAGCAAATAGCTTAATCTCCGGGAACCACACAATGGCACTACTTCTATTAAAAGGGAGAAGAGAATGTTTTGGTACATTGAAATGGGAGGAGGAGGAGTTCTTTTATAACTCACAACCTCCCCCCCTAAGAATAAACCCACTGATGTGGGACTTGAAGTTAGGCCAAAATCAACAGCACCAAGGTCTCCTTTATTGCTAGTTTGGTTGAGAAAAAAATGGAGAGGGTAAATTAATGTTGGTAGTTTAGTGGAAAGAAAGAGGAGAAATAATTTTAAAGAAAGTGGGATCTATTTTATTATTTTTTATTTATGTTTACTTATCTCTCAACCTTTCCTTTGTTTCTCTTTAATCATTTTTTTTTACTTCATCTTTTTTCTATACATTCACTCATTTTTTATATTTTCGTTCAATTTATATTTCATCCCTATACCAAATTGAACATTATTTTATCAAGAAAATTATAATGAATATCTTGTTAAACCCTGATTCAATGTTTTACATTTTCTTTGTCCATGACCACACTCTGTTTTTTCGATTTCCGAGACTATCCAAAGTTCTAGGATAACATATGTACGTATTTTATTAATTGTTGTAACACCTCTAGAGAGCATCTTTTATTTTCTGTCCTAATCTCTGGCACCATTTAGCTTTGTTTCCATTACACTGTTCTTGCATCGTGCATTATTTCCATGTCTAAAAGCACATATAGTATCGAAAGCTAAACCAAAAGGTATTTAGGCTTAAGTTACCACTTCTAGCCCTTAAAAATAGAAGCACTAATAACTACAATGTTGAATCTTTATTAGTCATTGAAAAATATTGTATCGTGCCATTTTATTTCTAAAATAGTTGAACGTGCACTCTAGTTTTAATAATGATAATCAAGATGATAATGAATATTTTAGGGATTTATTTAATGATAAAGATACAATGAGATAGAATAAAAGAGCATATAAGATGATAATAAGATATAAACAAGATAAATATTATTTAATTCAATTTTTATTTTGGTGATATGAATAATAACATATTGTGGTGGTAACACAGTGATTATAATAAAGAATAGTAATGATAATGATAAGAATGGTGATAATGATTATTATATAAAAGTGGTTGTAAATTCATTCTTGTCTTTAAAAAATCATTTATAACTTATCTATTAGAATCTCTGAGTCCATATAACCAAAGTCAAAATATTGTTTAGATGAAGTAAATTCATCTCTTTTTCCTTTATAGTGTGAAATAAATATAGTGTGAAATAAATGAATCTTCTTCTTATTTAATGAAATAGACAATACACTTTACAATTTATCATCTAACATAAGATGATTGCAATAATATATGTATATTCATATATTATGAAGATTTGATTGTTCTCCTTATTCTACCATTAGCAATATTATGATTGTTATCAAGACACTTTTCTTTATCATCTAACTCTTCTTCTACATGATCATCTAATTCATTGTTTTGTAAAAGTAAAAAGGCTTTGTGAGTCTCCACCTCAACCTTCACTTCCTCACCATCATAATTAATCCCAAATTATGTCATTTCAATAAAATTAAAGATGTCATGTAACTGATGGTACAATTCTTTAAATCCTAACTTAAGACCCCATAATCTATATGCCTTCAACTCTTCTAGAAACAAATATTTAATAATACATGTTTCTAGTGTTTCTTGCCTTACATAATATAAGCAACACAATCAAAGATTCTCAAACTTTTAATATTAAAAAAATATCCTTATATTTCTTGTAAGAGTTTTCATATTAAGTACTACAAAGAAATATTCATTGATCAAAGAAATAAAAGTAATAGTTTCAACCAAAATACATTGAGAACATAAAGAGTAGTTTCAAACAAAAATACTTTGAGAACATTGAGGCAATCAATATCATACATTCACTCGTTCCATAACGGTCTTATTCAATTTTTGTGCTATAACATTTTGTTTTAGTTTGAGCTAATATTTTCCTGCTTCTTGTTGCGTCTTTAGGAATAAAATTTACATTGTTTTTTTTTCATTTTGGATCTAACATTTAAGGTGGCATTAACTGTATGCATTAAATCAGTAATCAAATTCCAACATAATTTTGAAAAATAGTATATAATATTAGATAGAGACAATATTCTTAAGCTCAAATGATAATGTTGTTTTTTAATGATATTTTAAAGCACGAATGGTCCCCTTAAATGTAAGTGAATGTCATGTCAACCCATAAGATTATTTTGATTATTGTATGCATGTGTGAATATATTTATATGTAGATCATATTGATTTCCAAAGTTAAAATATGGGCATATTTTTACGTCAAAGTTGGGGTAGCATGGGTTTGAAAACGAAGGTGTTGGTTATTATTAGAGACCTCCACAACACAAGGTTTGGCTTTTGTTTTGGATGCCTTCTTAGGTTGAGTCTCCATGTTCCCATTCCCCACTAAAGCATGTGGGCATCACATGCCATGAAATGGGGAACTAATCCTTGTCCAATCACCAACTTGTTTCATCACAAATGGCTCAGAGTTTTCAGATCAGCATTGGGGTTCTTCCCTTCAACCAATCACCATATCATTATTGTTGACCCCTAGGAGATAAAAACAACCATGAAAGACCACCCAAGACCTAAAACAACTTTTGCTTATCTACTTCTAAAACCTTGCACCACCCCGGATTCATAAACAATACCCCATATTCTTAGCCCACAGAAACAAACTCTATATACGTGGTTTGAAACGAGGAGCTTGGAAGGTCTAAAAGGGGTAAGTGAACATGAAATTGTGCACCCAATGTGTATGAATTATTTCCAAAGAGAAATCAGGAAAAGAAAAATAAAATATGTTGCAAAAAGGCAACGAGCGACCTTCCACGAAAATCCAGGACCTCCCTTTCATGTGGCAAAGAAATAATACCTTTTTTCTCCTCTTCTTTTTAATAATAACAGAATCCACCATTAAGCATGTGAATCTATTAACATTAGATTTGCTTAATCAATGATTTCAAAACATCTCAAATATGTTGTATGTTATGTTAAATATATACTCGAACAATTTTGGGATAAATGACCCCTTTTTTCCCCAAAAATGTGATAATTTAGTTTTAAAATAAAGAAAATATAATTTTTAAACATTAAAAAAACAATCATTCTCTATTATTAATCTTTGAATGTTGCAATGTAATATCAAATTAACTTTTAAACATCATAAACTAATCATTAAATATCACAAAAAAACTATAGAGAAAACATAATTGAAACATTTTTATATCTTCATATATTAAATCAATATCTTCCACGATTAAATTGGTATATATAAATCCTCATTTATGAGCTAAAAGCAATCATTTATTCAATTTTGATGTGAGAAGTAATTACATTTAAGGTTTAATAAAAAAATTCTTATTTTAACTTTGCTCAATGTTATTAGTCCTACATTTTTCTTAAAACTAAATCAACGTAATATTTTTTATCAAATTTATGGTTACCGTAGTACTAGAGTAATATTCGACATTGTTCTTTGTGTGTTTGTGTCACCTATTTTACTTATCAATAAGTTAATGACGTTATATGTTCTTCATATTAAATCATTTACTATTCATATCAAATGTAATGAGTGTAACATGATTATCATTAATTTAATAAAGCAAACTATATTGACTTGTTCTAAAATAAAATGTATTAAATCATTAACCCTGTGTTTAATTTATGCAAAAATTGTGCAGCATAGAAAATGTTAGTGGTGTGAAAAAGAAAAAAAAAAAAAATAGAATGGAGGGGAAAAAGAATTCACGTGTAAGTAGGGTGTATGAGGAAGAGTGCAGCATGTGCTTGGTTACAGTCGGCGAGCTTTTGTTTGATGAGATAAGAGAATTCAATAAAAAGAGTGATTTTCCTTCCTTCTATACCCTCATCTCACGGATCTTGCTTCTCTCTCTCTTTGTGTGCCTCTTACAATTTCTTATTCTATAATATTCTTCCCCATTCACACTACTATATAAAGGCCAAGAGATTAGACCAACCCAGTAGTCCAATACCAATTCACTTCTCACCAAACTCAAAGCCTAAAAATTCACTTACATACCAAGAACATGGCCTCATGGAAGAAAACCATTGCCACCCCTTTCAAAAAGGCTTGCACTTTCTTCAACCAGCAACCCCCCAGAGACCATAAGAAGTCTCACACAGGTTTGTGTCTTTCTATTTCACATAACGTAGTATATGATCCTTTGTCCCACATCGGTGTCTTTTCGGTTATTTATATGTTGTTTTTGTGTGATTCTGCAGAGCAAGAGAACCGGATTATGGATCTCCATGGTGAAGTCATGGCATGTGGCTATGAAGATGTTCAAGTTATGTGGTCAATTCTTGACAAGTCAAAATCTTCGGCCTGCAATATAACTTCATCATGACACGTGTGTGCTGTTCCCCTCTTCTTTCATCTACCAGGAGAAAAAGGATTCTGCTTTAGCAATTGGCACGTGTTTTTGGATGCTGGTTTTCTGAGTGACGGTTGCATAGGGGCTATGGCCTTTGAATCTGGTGGATGGTGTGAATGTAAAGAGTGATGTGTAGCTGTTTGATAGGTTTGGATCAGTGCCCCTTCTTGATGGTGGCGATTTCACTTTGTAATTCTTGAAAGTCAAAGAGTTATTAACAGGGAATCCACATGATTCATTAGAGCAAATCATGGAGAGATTTTATTTTCCTTTTATCAAATGTACATGTTCTTTTATCTCTTCTCTGTTTTTCTCCTGTTTTTTCACCTTTCAAGATGGTGATTTTCACCAGGAGGTTGAATCGATTTCATGATCGTGTTATCAGAAAAGAAGGTTTCTCTTTTAATTTTCCCCTTTTAAAACTTATATGAGAACACTTCATACTAAAATACTACATTTAAAAATACTGCAGAATGTATTGGTAAGAAACATAGTACACCTGGAAAGGTTGAAGGCAAATTTTGATGGAAAAGTGATATTTCGATTTTTAGATAGATTACGTAGAAATGCTTAGATCAATTTTATTTCATAGATAGATGGATCGATTAGGTATACATGTTTATTGTTGAAAGATAAAATAGTTTTATTAAACGATAAGATCAGTGGCGAACCTTCAAAGAAAGAGGAGCCATGGTCTGGTCCCACAAAGCTTTTTAACTTTCGACCAGCCCAATATGGAAGTACTTCTGTCAACAAATTTATAAATGAAATAATTTTGAAGTATAATGAAATTAATTAATTTTAAATTTTTTCATATATTATATCTTTAATACTTTCTAACGAAATGGAAGTATATGTGTCAATACTTTTAATAATTTAATATCTCTGAATATTTAAACTATTTTAATCCTTATTTTAAAATTATTAAAAAAATCATATTTTTTAAAACTTTATGTTTTTAGAAAATGATGAAAAATGAGAGTGTCACGGAATATGACGAGGCTTCAGAACTAACCAACTTTCTAGAAAGTTGTATAATGTGCTAGTAGAGATCAACTAAAACATGCTAATTACAACCAGTTCACATAAATACAATTTTTAGCAGACAAAATATTCAAGATAATGAAGAATATGAGTTCAAAAAAGAGGCCACAGAGGGCAAAGTCGAACATCGTTAGGCATAAGGACATCCTGTGAATCCAACAAATGATCATCAACACATAGCCCCTGTAGATAAAACTTGAGCTAATGTAACAAAGCAGTAGTACTTGAAATCAACACAATGTGCAGATTACTTGGGTAAATTGTTGATGACCAAAGCTAAAATGGATATATGATAGACCTATTACAACTCAAGAAGAAAATTCAGTTATGTATTTAGTGGGTTGGTTGAAATGTATCGTGCCATTAAGGCTATGTTGTATTTTGGGAACAAAAGTGTCATATATTTTGGGGTTGGTTTGGTAGTGAGAGAAATATTCATTGTGTACAATTGCATTTGTACAAGGGTTGAAGCATTTTAAATGTTTTTTATTTTACTAATCAAAGAAAAATGAGTAAGAGCGATAGAAAAAAAAAAGAGAGAAATTCATAAATAATATTTCAATCTTCTTCTTTTCAAGGTTCTCAATACTTTTAGAAAATATTTTGAGGTGGTTTAAGTATAGGAAATCTACATATCTAGAAGAACGAATAGAATTGAGTAAAGATTTGGATTTGTTAATTTTAAATATAGAAGTGATGAAAGGCAAATGGAGAAGTAGTTTGATCATATCATAATCGGAAATATGAAAATGTTTGTCAACATTCCCAACCGTATCAGGAAGTAAGAAATCCATATCAAAAGATAAGAAATTTGGAGAGACTAAAACCATCGGTAAAAATAACTTCTATTAGCACATGGAAAACAACTCAACACATTACTGAAAAAAAGGACATGCAAAAGTGGTGAAGACAAAAGTTAATACATATATATGGAAGCCAAGACACGTTGAGAAAAGAAACGGAATGGTAGTACATATTGATATCTATGGTTAAGTTACCTATAAAATATTAGCAAAAGTTGTTTACTATGTGAAAAGTCTTCTCAAAATTCATAAACGTGCATTATTATTCTTAGAATATTATTATTAAGAAAACAAATTAAATCAATAAAATATCAAAAAATATTCGTAAGAATATCAGAGAGATAATTAAAGGAGTATCAAAGAAACAAATCAGTAAAATATCAAAGATAATCAAAGAGTATCAGAGAATATCAGTAGAATATAAGAGAATATCAAATGTATTTATTTAGAATAATCTCCCTATTTAGTTTACTAGAATTTTATATTAAGTGAGCTATTGTAAACAAAGAGATACATATTCAATAAAAAAACATTCTTTCATGTTATCATATTCTTTGTTCTTCTTTGTTCTTTTTTTGTTTATAGTTATCATATCTTTGTCCAACCTTTTTTAACCCTCGATACCATCGCAAGATGGTATCAGAGCGGTGTTAGATCTTGGAAACTTAAAAACCAACATCATTGTTCTATTACCCCTCATAGCCAAAAAACACCAAAAAAACCAAAAATGTCATTTTCAGATGATGAAATTGGCAACAACATGAATCAAAACCAGAATAACTCCTCAACCATTATTGATGAGCTAACTTTGCAAATTGCAAATATGCTTCGTAATGGCCTAGGGATTCAACAAACACAATCCAATTTTGACAATTTGTCAATTGGTTTCAAATTAAATGGAGACAATTATCCATTGTGGGTAACACTCATGAAGAAAGCTATCAGTGGCAGAGGAAAGAAGAGTTATCTGACAGGTATACCTCCGGCACCAGAAGAGATAGAATCAACATATGAAAAATGGGAACAGGCAGACCAAACTGTCTTCACCTGGATAATTCAGAATATTGAGATTAGTTTGATAAACAATGTTTCCCAGTTCCCAACCGCCAAGACTTTATGGGAGGGATTGGCTACTACATATGGAAACGGCACAGACCCGATGCAAATCTATGATTTACACCGAAAAGCAAACACACAGAAACAAGGAAAGGATACCTTAGAGGATTTCTGGAACAAATTACAAGCTATTTGGATGGCAATTGACAGAAAGCAACCGAACCCTATGAAATGCTCAGATGATATTGCAACCTTCAATAAAATCAAACAAGAACAAAGACTATATCAGTTCCTAACAGGGATAGATAAAAAATTTGAAATCATCAGAAGAAATCTTTTGATGCAAGAGAATACCCCTTCAGTAGAGTCCGCCTATGCTGCTATCCGAAGAGAGGCGACTCGACTCCAAATTCTAAAGCCTACCACTAGTAGCGAAGAAAACACGTCATTAGAGGAGGTCGGAATCGACTTAACTGCGAGAAATAGACCATCGGAACAGGGACAGGGATAGAGTCGCCCAGAAACTGCCGGACGACGTCCATCACAACGAGACAAGGAAGACAAAAGTCATCTTCATTGTACTCATTGTGGAATGAACAAACACACCAAGGAGACTTGTTTCAAAATCGTGGGTTATCCCGAATGGTGGGAAGATTTTAAACAAATGAAGTGTTGGAAGAGACAAAAAGAAAGATAACAAATAGTGCAGTCATCAAAGAAAATTAATAGAAAGTTTATGATATGGTAAATTGAAATTTTATATTATACATGAATAGTAGATCAGGCTTCATAAATTAGATTTGGGATTGTTTAGTAATTAGTATTGTATCTATTTGGATTAATAATGATCCTATAAGGATTTTTGACTAAGTAAGGAGAAGTTGGTTGAGAGTAGAGTCATTTAAGCGAGAAATTATGTTGGCTTGGTGTAACATAAGCCGAGAGTAACTTATGATGATAAAGTTGATGTTTATAAGGTGAGGTTTGCAACTCGTGTATTATAATTTTTTTATATTTCTAATCCATGTGAGATCTCCAAAACACATTTTAAATATGTGATTAGATAGTTATGGATGGTTCAACAATAACTCAATAGTAAGTGAAACAATAGTTCTCAACGAATCTTTTTAAGATATTTTTTTATATGATACTATATTAATAATTGTATTATATTTAACTTAACTTTATAAAATTGATTTATAAGAGAAAGGTTGTACTTATAAGTAATAATTTAATTAACACTTCTAAAAATAAAGGGTACTCATAGTAATTCTTCTCTAGAATTATTACATAACACAGTTTAAATTTTATATTTAGTTATTTTAAATAATTTGTTTTAGAACTTTTTTTGTTAGGTAAGGTTATTCCTAAATTCGATTATTAGGAGAAATAATTAGCTGATGAAGGACGAAATCAAACCTTAATGATTTTTAGCTTTTATGCTCTTCATTTTCCTTTGTGAAGTTGTTGAGAAACATAGGATTCCATGGAAGCCACCTTGTTTTCATGACTATATTAAACTCCACACTTTTCTCTTTGTTGGCGAGCGAGTGCGCATCACAAGTTTGAATGGGGGCTTGGTCAAATATGGCACAAACAAAACAAATCTTACAAACGCGTGCTCCATTCCAAACGTGGTGAAATTTATATGCATGAACTTACTACTTATATTTGCCCTAAGTCTAATGGGAATGGATTCATCCTTTCATATACTACATTTTTAATAAACTTAATACAATAATATTTTTATTTATCTTCATTGTTTCATAATGAATACACTTAAAATATTTATAAACTATTCATATTAGCACTGCCCGACTTAGAACCAAAAAAACAGAAATTGCACAATGTTTGACATAAAAATGTTTGTTGGGTAAAAGAAAAGGTTAAAAGGTGCCATTTTTCTAATTAAACACATTTATTGCACAAACTATTAATTATGAAAATATTAGGTACTTAAATCTAATATACTTTATAATTAATTATTATTTTTATTATCTGTCATTCTTTGACTCTTAATATATATTTTGGTAATAGCTTGTCATTAACCATTTAAAGTAAATGTTTTTTTTAAGTTTTTGTTGTCTTCTTACTGAAAAAAGGCACATACTTAATACATGCTCACATTTCACGTAAAGGACAACATCTTCTAATTAATCGTGTCAAATATGGCTAGTTTTTTTTTTATAAGAAAATGTAATATTATAATTCTGAGTAATATTTGAATATCCTTGCGTTATAAATACTCTTAATATTCTTTCCATACCACTCTAAAGTTAATGGAAATATATCACCAGACACTTAATTTTCTTAATACAAGAACTGAAAGTGACTGTGCTTTTCAAATGGGATATCACAAGATGAATTTGTTTGACTCGATCTCAAGTTTTTTATAAAAGAAATTATTTTATAATGTAAAAATTATTATGAAAATATTTGGCATGCAACAATTTTTTTTTTTATAGAAGAGAAGCTTTTAATTTCTTGGAAATTTCAAGTTAGAAAAACATGTTTAGTTTACTTTTTTGCAAGTAATAAAAAGTTTTCCGAAAATAGTTTAATTTCAGCATCTTTTCAGAAAATATTATTCTGGAATCAATTTTTGTTGTGAAATTCTCATTTCGTAATAATAAATGTCATTGTATCCCTTTTCGAAAGAGTATTTTTGAAAAGAATTTAACACCCTTCCGGAAAAAAAAAACTTGTAATAAAATTTTTCATTTTAAAATAAGTTTCCCTAAAACTATTAAATTCATTCTGAAATGTCTTCCTGAAAAGCTATTTTCAAAATCTTTAAGCAATGATATTTTTCAATTAGTATTACTTTTTAGGCTGCTGACTTTTGAGAAAGCTTTAAACTTATTATAAAATATACTTTTGGAAATGATGTATCATATTAAGAATTAATGCAACCAAATTTAGAAAACATTTAAGACAACATCACTTCTTATTTTTGCTAAGAGTGTAGATGGGAAGATTTTTCTTGTGTAGAAAAAACCATCTTAAACATATAATATTTCTTCTAACTAAAAATTTTAAGAAACTTAAAATCTAAAATATTCCACGTGTTAGTAATTTACAATATAGAAATATATTTATAAGTTTTCAAGAAGTTTATTTTCTCCTACGAGGTCTTTAGGATAAGACATTTAAAATTATGAAATTTGACCTCTAAATTACTTAATGCATTCTTATATTTTTATAATTTCAACATTCATACGTTCTTAAAAATTAAACTTACAAATAAATATATGTTTATTTATTTATACTGTTTATATATATTTATTTACTTTTTGCTAAAAAAAAGAGGTATATTCACATGATAACATCAGAACCAGGCAAAATTTTGCCAGAAAAATGTTCTAATAGGAGAACAAATTTAAGAACGAAAGAACTACACTGCAAGAGGGATAGAATATAAAACTTAAATTTATCTCTCTCTTTTCTCTCTCTCTCTATATATATATATATATATGAATCCTTGTCCTTTATAATTGTCCATTCTTATAAGTTGTAAGTTTGTTATATTCATAAAGTTTAATACACTTTTTTAATTTTTTTAATGAATTATAATTAAATCAATCTGAAAGGAATCTTGATAAATTCATTAGTTTGCAAATCCAGTATTTTATATTTTTCGAGAGTTCTTGATGTATTTGCTCTTTCATTAAGTCTGCATCAAGGAATTTGGGAATTGTAACCTAATGTAGTAGTTATCGAGACCACAGGATCGGCAATACTTCACTTATATCAGAACCGGTTAAAAGCATATTTGTTCAAACCTCGGTTTATGGTTGATTACGAAGAAGAATGGCAAGAAATACATCATTTTAAGGAGGTGATTATGCACATGATAAAAATTGTTTTATCAGAAAAATGACTTTTTAAGTTTCTTTACTTTATATTTCTACATTCATAAATGGTAGGATTTATTTTTTATTTTTCTTTGCAAAAACACAAATAGTAATTATAGTTACAATTAATTTGAGCCTATTTTGCCATTAAATCAAACTCAATACAGACTGCTTATTCCTGCCACTCCAAATGTTTCTTGATGTAATTTCAAATTTTTAAAAGATGTATAAAGTATCCCTAAATTATTATACAGATAAAATTGTCTTTCAGAATCCTAAAGTTTTATTATAATCATTTAACTCACCTTTTACTGTTCTGTCCACCATCATCATCTACATACTTATCAACCATTTGAAACAATGATGTTTTATTGAACGTTTTGTGGTTGATTTGGATGGTTTCTACAATTTGGAAGTGTTCCGCAAGTTTTTTATTTTCATTGACAATGAGTTACGAATGGGCTGTTTTGGAATTGTCATCCGGATCCGAAGAACAGTTCTGAAACAGCTCATTCCATAACTTAGTCTACAAAAAAAAAACAATTCCAGAACTCCTTCTTCCTACACCTCCATATTTTCTTTGTGCACCTCCTTAAACAAACTAAAACTACCATTTTATTCTCTTCATTTTTTCATCATTTCACCATACTTCCTTCACTTTTTTGTATTTTGGATTATATAATGTAGAATATAAAAAATTATATTTTGACTGAATTATGTAATTTGGAATAGAATTTTTCTTATTTCGAATTGTATAATTAAAATAAAATATATATATTCCAAAGTAACAATCTAAAACATAAATTTTTGAAGGACATTTTGGTAACTTTAGAATTATGAAGGTGCAAGAAGAAAAATATGGAGGTTTAATAAGAAGCCGTCCATGGTGATGATTGAAGTCCGAAACTTTAAACTTGAGATAAAGCTAAAGGAAATTATGAAGAGTGTGATATAAATATAAAGTGTGTAACGCAAATATGGATAATATGTTAATGATCTTGAACTTTAATTTAAATCTAGAATTATTAAATTTTTTCTTTTTTTTTATAATTTTTGGTTAAGCTTAGCTTGTGTGACTTCGTGTGATTATTTCCTTTCTTTGTAAATCATTGTTTGCAATATATGAGAAAGAGAAATTTGTAAAAGATTTTGAGAGTTATCACTTTTTTCAGAGCCTTATCTTAGTTTTTAAAGGTTATGTATAATTCAATCTTTGGTGTTTATCTTTAAAAAGCAATATGAAGACTTATTCACAAAGTGGCATAATTTCTTAAGTCTTCTCGCCATTATTTATTTTATTTCTAGTTATTATCTTCCATCTTTTACATGTCTAGTTTTTTTTTTCTTATGTCAATCTTGTTTAGTTTTATGTTTCATATACCTAAATTTTTCAATACATATATAATTTTTATCATTATTTATTATCACGTAAACAACATTAACATTAACCTTGGTATAAACTTGAACAATTAATATTTTTTATTTTATGTTTGGATAAGGAATTCTACCATCTCTAGGAAAGTTCAAACATAAAGTAAAATTGTTTTCTTTTTTGAATTTTTGAATTTTTTTAAATACTTTGTTTCAATAAAATAATTTAAATTTATTGAATTTTAATTTTCTTGTTTGATGAAATATTTCAATTAACACTAAATACAAGAAATATCAAATGACAGTAGTGATTTCAATAGAAAACAAATTCATTCAAATATTAACCAAAAGTAACCACTACACACTTCAAGAAAAAAAGAATATATTTAATGTTGACCGAAAATAGTCCTAACCTATATTAGTTAATAAATAATCTCAACAATGTCAACCATAACATAATCCTTATAAAATTCAATTAAATGTTTTTACTTACTTGACCAAAAAATAGTTTCACTGGTTTTGATAGATAAAAAAAAAAAAAAAAAAAAAAAAAAAAAAAAAAAAAAACTTGGGTGGCACCAATAAAAAAGAACTCATATTAATGTTGGTCAAGAAAATCTCAACTAACATTGTTTGGAAAACAATCCTAACCTATTCTTTTAATTGATGTTGATTGAAAAACAACATTGACTATCATCAACAGAAAATTATCTTACATGAATGACTTCAATTGATAAATTAAAAAAAAAAACGTTTACCATAAGTACTATTGATATTAAAACCCTAACTAATGTTAACAAAAAAATAATTAAAATAAAGAAGGGGAATTAAATGAAGTCTAAGACTTTTTTTATAAAATGGTCTAGCACACAAGCAAAAACAAATAGAAATTTATACTAATTCACCCATAAATTCTTGGATTATTCTAGTTCTTCTCTAAGAAACTTATCAAATAGTTCTACTAATAAAAGCTTGATTACAAATATGAGTACACAAGTCCCTCTTGTTTATTCTTTCTCAATCTCTCCTTAAAATTGAGAATTCATATTCTTTAATTATATTTTTATTTATTACAAACACATATGATAAATGATAACAAGAGGCAACTTCAAGAGAGGACATAGCAAGAATTCCTATATCCCTCTTGTTTATTCTTTCTCAATCTCTCCTTAAAATTGAGAATTCATATTCTTTAATTATATTTTTATTTATTACAAACACATATGATAAATGATAACAAGAGGCAACTTCAAGAGAGGACATAGCAAGAATTCCTATAGGTGGGTTGCTTCTCAACATGGATAATACAAAGGTTAACACTTCTTATAAAATAAATTACACTCAAATATATATGACTTGTATAACTTGATTTGATTTCTTGTATATTCCTTTATTTAGAGTATGAGAACTTTACTTTTTATATAGATCTTTAAGAATATGATTGTTGTTTTATGTAATCTTCAATAATGAAGTATCTTTTTGTTGGATAACATAATCTTTGATCAATTTATATAAATATATCTCTATATATTTTTTGATTTTATGTTCAATGTTATGTGTAGAAGGTTACACTTTCTTTCAGTTATACGAGTTATAAACAACATATGGTAAATGATGTGCATTAATATTGTATGCAAAAAAATTGTTTCACATTCATAAAGATCAATTGGTTCTTAATATAAATATTTTGAATGTTGTTGAAATCATAAGCTTCCTTGTTTATAAATTAATTCTTTTTGGATGTTAATTACACAAATTACGTTTATGAGAACAAATTTAAGCTTACCCATTATAACATATTTTATGTATTAGAAGGCTTGAATAATGATTATAATTTAATGTATGTTTGATTATCATTACAAACAAATATACTTAGGTTGTATAAAGACAAAAATCAGTATAAGTTACAATGGAACTTCAACTTCACGTGAAGAGATTTATTAAACATATAGAGTAACATGTAAGATAAGACATCGTATTGTTATCATCACAAGTTATCTACAAAAAGACAATCTAATGGTCCTAGATGATATTTAGGTCTTAACAATACCACTAATCTATATCAACAAAAAATAATATTAATCATGTTAATTGAAAAATAGTTACCATCAATTTTAACATGAAAAGAAAAAACTTATGTTGATCTCAATCAACAAAGGATGTCCAGTGAGTAAGTTATTTACCTTATCAAAATCCATGACATTCCAGAGTAGACAATATCTATTTATATTAAGGTTGAGGTAAAAAAAAAAAATATATATATATATATATATATATATATATATATATATATATAGAGAGAGAGAGAGAGAGAGAGATTTAAGAAAAGAGAAAGTAAAAAGAAATTATTATTTTTAGATAAAGTTTAAAATTTTGTAACTTTAAGTAATTAAATTAATCTTATAAATTTTAAAAATTTAATTTATTTTAAAATTAATAACATTTTGTTATCTCAATTTATTTATAATAATTATTACATGTCCACTACATTAATTCAATTAGATAGTATTATCATCAAATTAATATATTTATTAAACACTAAACATTAAAAACATAAAAAAAATTACCAATATAAAACAAGTCAATTTTTACGGTGAAAAAACTTATTTAATCATCTTTTCAAAATTCTACACAAAACCTTCCCTTTGCTTAAAAACATCATGTTCTCACACATTTCTCACATTACGTTATCTTTGCATTCATAGCTTTTGAAAGCTTTATATTTATACTTACACAAGAAAAACCATTATAATAAAAAAAGAATATAAGTATAATTTGAGAAAGTAATAGGAAATATCATTATACTGTTTTTTTTTTTTCAATCAAAACAATTGCATTCAAATTCAAAGAATCAACTAGAAAACATATTTCAAAAACCTAATAGAAAAAACAAAATAATTCAGAAATCTAGTAAGTAATTTAAAAAAATACTAATAAAAAAAATGGAAGGAGAAGCTTGAAAAGAAAAAGCGAGGAGAAGTGATTGTGGTAGAAGGATAAGGTGACGATAAACTGGAGAAACGGTGGTGTGTCTCATTACTGTGAAGTGGGAAACAATGTTAGCTTCTTCTCTCTCCTTCCTCCATTCCTGTGCATTCCCTCCTTCTTCTTCTTCTTCATCCTCTTTCTTATCCACAATATCACAACCAAGGCTCAAACCTTTCGTGGTTGAAGCCAAAGTCAGGACACGCAGGGAGGACAGAACTGCGCGCCACACTCGCATCAGAAAGAAGGTTTATTCACTCACTCACTCTCCCCAATTTCAATTTTCATTATCTAAAGTTGAAACCTTTTCTTTGTCAGGTTGAAGGGACACCCGAGAGGCCGAGGTTGTCGGTTTTCCGATCCAACAAGCACCTCTCTGTGCAGGTGATTGATGACACCTCGATGCACACGCTTGCTTCGGCTTCCACAATGCATAAGACCATTGCTGAAGAGTTTAATTTCTCCGCCGGGCCCACTGTTGTGAGTTATTTAGTTAGTGTTCTCTGTTGTGTGTTACATGATGTTGTCATTTTTTTGCTGCCTGATGTGTTAGGACTGGTAAGGGAATTAATAAATTTCCCATTTTCTGATTGAAAGTCTATGCTTTCAATAACTCTTGCCCCTTAGGAACAATACCTCCAATACAATGACCCAAATGGTGTCCAAATTGCTAATTTTTTGTTTCTGCCCTTGACTTTGAAAACCCCTTTTGTGTCTGCATTTTTTACGTACCCAACTTTCATCCCTTTTTCTAACTATGATATGTTGCTGTAGAGTTACTTGGTGATATGTCTAACTGGGGGAGGGGGATAGAATCCGTGTTCCATGGCTAGAATGTTTGTTAGAATGATCGCAGAGTAACTGTGTAGTAACTTAACGGGTTTAGACAGAGTGGTGAAAGTTTTGGTATTAAGAAAATGCAAGAATGAAAAGTGGGGATTTTGAATGTTAGAGACAAAAACCGACTATTGTGGTACTGAACAGTTGTTACTTGATGATATGTCTAACAGGGGTAGGGGTCAAAATTCGTGTGTTCCATGATTATTATGTTGTTAGAAATATTACGAAGTAACTGTCTATTAACTTCAAATTGAGCGATGAAAGTTTGGGTATTTACAAAATGCAAGAATGAAGAGTGGGTGATTTCACATTAGATGCAAAAACCAACACTTGGCAATTTTGTACGGAAGATAAACAAGATTAATCATTAAATTGAACACTGATTTGTGGAAAATATGTTTGTAATTAGCAACTCTAGTCATAAGAAGAAACCATATGCAGTTTGAAAGATCTTGTTCACTGCCCTCACATTCACGTGGCAATGGCTAGGATCTCAATGAATGATGTATTACGCTTGACTTCATGTTGTCATAAGTCATTGCAACTGTCCTAATTTTCTTTCTCTCTGTTTGTCAATAAACTGGATGGAATATCTTTTAATTTTTGCTACAAAGATCTTAGATATAAATTTCAAATGTGGCATTGTAGAAACTGTACCGTTAAAAAATACTATGGTAAGACTCCAACTTCAGTGTGTGGCCATATTCCAGAAGATATTCCTCTTGCCAATAAGGTGATACTGAGGGAAACAAAAATAACATGAAGAAGAAAGAATCCTTGGATTCTTGAGTATAAGTATGCATGTGTTTTTGTAATAATCATTGTAAGTCAGCTACATCAGTTGCAGTTGCAGGTTCTACTGTCAATGTTTGCATTAGTTGGGTAATTAGAGTTGTATTATTCCGATTCCTTTCATTTTACTTTTAGAGTGTCTAACTCTATCGCATAAGGACATTGTTTTCAATGGTTGTAATCAATGCCCTCGTCACCTTTGGTTGAAGAGTTTTCTTGCCATATCTTTTTTTCTCTCTCCTTTGATTAAAAGGTTTTATTGCCAAATCCTTTTTTTTTTCCTCTATAATGGTGATCCTGATCTTTTGAATTTTTTGGTTTCAGGAAGTAGCAAAGAGGATAGGTGAGATCATTGCAAAGTCCTGTTTGGAGAAGGGGATCACAAAAGTGGCCTTTGATCGAGGGGGATACCCATACCATGGCCGTGTTCAAGCACTTGCTGATGCAGCTCGTGAACATGGCCTAGATTTCTAAATTAAGTAGTCTCTGTCCTTTGTATTTCATGCTTTAATTTGTAACCCGAGGTTTCAACAATTCTTTACAATGACATTTTCCTCATTTCCAGCTACTTCGATATGATCCAATGGCTCTTATTAATTCATCATTTTCTTTTTAGTTGAAGACTGTTACCTCTAGTCACCCTAGAAATGTTGACAACGATTATATAGTGTTCAACTCTTACAAGCATAAAAGTTTTGAACCAACATGTGATATTTAGAAGCTAACAGAAAGCAACAATGTATTTATAAAAAGTCAAAGCAGGAAACTGGAAAGAGACTCATTTCAAGCTACAAGTACACTGTTAAAGACGACATGTAATCTGAATTTCTGGAGATAACTAGGTTTAGCCAGTGTCAGTACCCATTTTGTCAATTTCTGCTTAAGTGCCTTGGTTTATTACTTACTCTTCACATCCAACATCACATTGCATGCTGCATCCATCAAAATAATACAGCTGAACACCTCCAGCCATATTCAACCCCATCAGCTATACTTCCCTTGACAAGTTCATCATCCTTGGATTGGCAATATAAGGTCATGTTATGACCATATCCTGTTTTATGGCTGGTATGATGTTTCACAAGACTCGGTCATTGGCTTTGCTGTATATAACTTGCAATTAGGCTGTCAGCCAGGGCATATTAATTAGATTATGAGAGATGCTCAAAATGCATTATTTAATTATATTCTTAACTCATACTTTTGGAAGGTGACTAAACTTGGTAAAAACTCTTTTACCTCTAGCATAATCATGGAAACAGGAAATTGCAGTCAAAAAGAAATAAAAATAAACTAAACTGTTACAGATTCCTCAATTAAATGAATTTTGAATTGACAGTGACTGGATCTACCTTGTTCAAATGAAACCGTAGTTATTTTGTGTATTAAAAATTATATCTCGTGTAATTAGACAATCGTAAAAATTATGGACAGGACAATCTTACAATTCATGTGAACTTGCACACTGAAACACTTAAAGTTATGCAAAATTCACTGAACATTTTGTATAAATCATACTTCCTCCATTTATTTTCATCTGTCACAATTTTTACAAAGATTTGTTCCTTTTTATACCAATTATATCTTTGCACCGACTTTAAATTTTAATTATTTAATTTGTTTACTAAAAACTCTCACCTAAATTCACACTGATAAATGAATTTGTTTTAATTCAAAGGTAAATATTTATGACAAGAAGTTTTTTTATGTTTGAGTTTTTTCATTGGTGTTTGGCCTTTGCAATTACTAATACAATAGTGAAGCCATTTTTTTCAAACATGTTGTGATAAGAACCAAAAATTCTATGAAACTTGGAATAGAGGATGATAATGCTTCAAAGATAGCAGAAACTATCTGGAGGTAGTTGAAGACTTCCTGAATAGCGTAGAAGATGTTGGCTATACATGCTCCCAAAAAAGTTATACTTGAGTTGCTCAAAGTTTCAACTGCAATGTGGTGGTAGATGAACATAAAGAAAATATGGATTTTGACTTAAATGTAACGGCAGACCCTTGACTTGATTTGAATAAACAAGTGTTTCCCAAAATGTTAAAAATTTGTCTTCCTAAATTTTATTAAGAGTACAATAGTGCTTTTAGGTGAATCAAAGTTCAAATAGAAGTGAATGCACTATCTTAACGGCTCAAGTTGTATGAATTGATCAATTTTCTTTTTTCTTTATTTTTCCTTTCAACTCTTTTCTCTACATTTCACTCATTTATTCTGTTTTGTTTTTATCCTGATAATTTATTTTTAATCAAAGTTATTGTAGTTTTATCCTTGAAAGAAGTAATTTAAAAGTTTGTGACTAAAATCTTATGTACATTTAGATTTTCTCGTACCAATTTTGGATAACACTTTACTTTCGTGCGAAACTTTTGTTACTTTTCTAGTTTTGTCTCCCTAAAATCTGAAATCTTACATTTATCAGAACTTTTATTTTTCACATTCTCATTTATGCACAATTGTAACTTCAAAAATATATTATCCTACTCTGCCGTATAGAAATTTTCAAATATCTATACTACCACGCTCATAAATAGTTTTAGGTGATTCTTTGTCTTACAAAGATAGTATGACATCAAAAAGTTCAAGAACCATCAAATCCATCTAGCTACTTAAAGAAATTTTCCACTGAATTACAATTCTTTTCCACAAGGAACAAACATGAAGGATTAAAAGCTAAGAGATGTCATAAGAACAGAAGTAGGAACATCAACATAATACATAATCACTTGTCCACATAATCAAATACATGATAAACAGTTTCATATAGGGTGATCAGAACACACAGCATACTTCCTAAACGTGCACAGATACACGCAACTTTCAAGTCACACTGTTACACCATTTCACGTTCAATAGCCATGTTACATAGCTATGTCACATATAAAATATATTTATAGACTTCAGAACCTAACAATATAATTATATCAGTTTCTGTGAATCTACATGCGAATTCATGGTCTTCCACTCTATCACAGGACATAACATAGAACAAACACTAGTGATGTTCAAGAGGCAGAGACAGTTGGATGAAATTCTTCTCCTTGAATCAGTTCTGGTGCATTGTCAGCACAGAAGTTGTTCTCTATGTTATCACCCACTTTAGTGGTTGATGAGGAAGGATAAGGAGCTTTGCTACCCAGCCTTTAACCAAAAAAATGATACAAATAAGACCATAAATAATATAGGAGTCTCTAAACTGAACAATTATTAGATACCCCCATTAAATATGGCGGGTAGATAGTACCTATCTCGTCGCTTCTCAAGAAACCTTTGAAGTGAATGCCTGCGTGCTATTGGAAATTCTAAAGAAAGATGATACAAAAGCCACAAGAGATTTGAATGTTTGTCACATTAAAATAGAAGACAATGCAACTGTTATATGGTAAATTATAAAAAGACAATTATTTAAGACTACCATCTCTAAATCTAGCATTAAAAGGGGAAAATTATCACCTTGCAGCCTGCAGATGGAATTATTCTGTGAGGCAGCAATGTTGTTAGTGATTCCATGTGGAGAAGAAGGCCTTGTGGGAACAGGTGAAATGAGGGTAGATTGGGTCTCAATCTTCTTCATTTCAGTAGACTTGGCAGCAGCAGCAGCAATAAGCATTATTTCATGCACCTGTTAGTATATAAAACGATGATTAGGATTGCATCATAACATGCAAAGTTAGAGACTGGATTGGAAGCACAGCAGCTACAAAATTCATTTGTGATGTAAAAGTGCAGCAAAGGCATACCTTTTCTGCAGGGATTCCGTCATAGACACAAACACTCCCATTGTAGAAGATGGTAAGCTGGTTTGTACTAGGAATCACCGCATTAAGTCCAGATGCAGGCACTGACCTAAAAGAGAAATAATAAAAAATAAATATGCGACCAAAAACAAACACACATGTAAACCAATTAGTTAGACTGAAATCGATGGAAATTGTAAATTGGACTTTCTAGAATCATCGATACTTTAATCCTATTTTTTTTTTCTTATACTTTAGGTGATATGCTTTTTGTATTATTAAGGGATGTGTCAAGAATTACTTTTAAGTAGAACTCCACACAGATTAGTATCAGTGCATGCTTGTTTCAGTTTTTTCAACGGAAATGGTCGTTTTTCTAAAAGCTCCTTCAAGAAGCTACCAAAACAAAAAAGTCTCTTTCTCACAAAATAGGCTGATCCAAATACTAACTTAAATAGGTGTCTTAATAATTGTTGCTTAACAACATTGCAGGTAGCTAGGAAGCCATTGACTTTGGGTTCAATTGCCTAGCCATAATAGTCAATAGGCCTTAGTACAATCACTGTTAAGAAACTGTGATGCACATAAAAGCCTTGCAATTGCACCTAAACAGAATGTATGGGTGCACATGAATTTCCTCGATTAAAGTATTGAAAGTTTTACTATGCTTTAAGTTTATCCAAACCAAAAGGGTATTCTGCTGGGAGACAATGTGTGACTAAAACACAAGAAGAAACAGGGAGATGACTTGGGGCACATATCTTTAGATTATCTAGTGATAGAGGTTAAATGCCAATTGCTTACTAGGATATTTTATATTGAAACAGTTGAGGTTTGCTATATGTTTAGGTGAATATAGAATATGAATTTCTATTTTGTATTCAATTTGACAGGGAAGGTGATGCATCATATTTGTCATGCAAAAGACCCTCAAATAGTAAATTGAAAAGGCATTAAGTCAAAGATGTAGATTAAGAAAATTCTGAATTTAATTTCATCTTAAGTAGAATTCTCCCTTTCCAAATGAATCCATCCATTATCCATGTCAGAAAATAGATCCACAGAAGTTTTTTAATCTAGAGTAAACCAAAGGCATTGACTTCAAAATGAGTCCCTGGTGAACAATAAAATAGCCCCAACTCATATCCTTAGAAATAAGAAGACATTTGGTTAGTGTTTTCCAGATTCATTAGAATGTTTTTAGGATATAATTTAGGATAATTTCAAATACGGCATAACTTTTATGTTCATTCCCAAAATTAGGGGAAAAAGCTACAAAAAGATGCTGAGAAATTTTATGCTTGAGAGAAGCTGAGAAAGAGGAAATTGTATACTTGAGATGCAAAGATGCTTTGAAAAGGGTTATTAATTAAACAAGAGTAAGACAAGACTGGCTCAAATTGGGATGCAAGTTCAAAAGTACACGGGGTGGGTTGTTCTGTGGAGAAAATTGAAGATCATAAATCATATAATACAAAAAGTTCCATAATCAGGTATTTTAGGTCTACTTTCAAAGTGATTGGGTGATTGATTGAGACGTCAATAATTGAAGCCAGAGACGGATTAAATGAAGAAATGTTTCAGGTTTAGTTCATGATAATAAAGTACCTATCAAAAGTCAAAGCAAAACTTCCACAAGACAGTTGAAGAAAACAACAACACTCTACAGTGCGAGTGTTAGTCAAAATTTTCCACCTAGAGCACAAAAAATGATGATAACACGTGCAGCGAATATACCAGCATTAAGCTAAATGAGTGAATAACAAAAAAGGATAAGACTAGGATTCTAGCAATGAATACATCCGACAGAAAAATGGAACAGCTTCAGCTTAGGAGAGAAGACAGAAACTTGCTTCAGGTGGGTGGTTTGATTCCGTGAGAGAGAGGATGAACAGAGGTTCCAAATTCCAATGAGTAATGTAGATCAAACAAAACTTGAAGAGAAAACATTAAACATGATCAAATGTCAAATTCTTTCATGAAAAATTATTTTTTTGATAGTCAAACAGTACAAATTGATTCACACAGCAGATTCCACCTAACAGATAACTTAGGTTGTTATGTTATGCCCAAGAAAATATTCCCTCTTCTACTTCCCAGAATTTCATTCTTGCAAAGGAAAAAGAAATAATCACCCAAATGAAACCCCCAAAGCTTTATTAGCACACATAATTCACCCAATCCAGAAGATGGGTCCAATTAAAAAGTTCTCTCAATTCATCAGAAAACCTAAGGTAGGGTTTCAAGCTGCAAGTACAATCGAAACCCCCTACCGTTACTTTTCCAACCATACATATCTCCAGCACCTACCCCTTTTCAGTCAACACAAAATACTCCAATTTTTCTTTTATTTTCATCTATAAAATGACAACACAAAACCTAAAAGCATATGGGTCCTCTATCCCACCTCACACATACGGAACCCATTTAACTAACGCAAACAAAACCCCTCTTTAATTCTTCACCCATGGCATATCAGCATCCACAAAAATTGGCCAAGATCAAAAGGGCAATTGCAAAAATACAATAAACGAATAAAAAAACAAAAAAGGAAGGAACTTTGTGAGAAGAGAGCGTGTGTTTATCCATAGAAAGCGAGACAGAAGAGTTATGATCACGTACTTGTTGGGTGAGGAGTCATTGATATTGGGTTGGACCAGGTGGTGTTCCTCCATGTTGGAACAAACTCCATCAGGTTTCTCCACAGGAGAAGGAGAAGATTCTAGAAGGGAAACCTCGGACTTGACAGTGACAGAGCCACCCATTGTTGGCGGAAAACTAGAGATCAGAAGGACGGAGGAAGGAACTGCGAAGGAGGAAGAGAAGAGAAAAGAAACAGAATGAATATTTGGGGAAGCGTGTCTGGGAACTTTCAACGCGTCGAGAAAAGCGATGTGGATTCCTGTAACCTACGGCGTGACCAACCATTGATGTTGCCGACTTTTTAATGAAACATGTGTTTTTTGTGCTTTTTTTTTTTCTTTTTTTATTTGGTTACTTCATCTGTCTCATCTCTTTTGCGTCTCTCACAAGGCGATCACATGGCTGCAGGCCCACGGCAAATTCCTACTCTGACCTTTCAGTTCAACCATGGTTTCATCTCCTTCATCTAATTTGCCTTTCATTTGATATTCAAAATCTTATATTATAAATAAATACTTATTATTTAGAATAATTTGGACTTCAACGTGATCGTACATTTATATTTAAGTTTATCACGGGCAAAAGTAAACATGTACCTAATTTTTTTAAGGGTATTCTTAATTTGTTGTTTACACATGTTTAAATTACTTGCCTTTCTATTGAATTAAATATTATTTGGTGGACAATTGGGTAGTTATGATTAAACATGTATAATAATTATTTATTCTATCTTCAGATTTTTTTTCTCCTCTTCAATTGAGGTGGTGGTTGAATAGATAAATTATTGTTGGAACATGTAAAATAATCATTTGTAACCTATTGACGACTATTGGAGGCGTTTCTTTTCTCGTGACTTTTTGTAAAAAGAAAATTTCAATAACTTCGTATATTTTTTTTGAAAAAATATGCTGTTCAATAAATGTATTCGTTATCCATTAATCAGTATTTTTAAGAATTTAATTTACATATTAGTAGTATTATTATTATTAAATAGATTTTATAAAAGCATTCAACAAAATTTAATTATTTTATCACCATATCCTACAAATTTTGGTTGAAATTGATTGTGACTAATCATTGGCTTAGTGAAGTATATATTATAAGAGTGGAGAACGTTGACACGAAAATAAGATGCAAGTTCTAATTATCCACTACCCACCGTAATTGATAAAACCATGTTGCATTACCCACAATTCTTTAGTAAAATAAAAATAAAACCATATGTCGGAGTGATTAAGTTAAGAAAAATAAGATTTTTTTATTATACAAAAAATAATAAAATATTTATTACTGTTATATTTTGATTTAGCAAGATAGTTAGGAAAAATAAGTTTTATATTAAACTATCTACTCCCGGACACGTAATTCAGTGGTATTTTCCATAAAAATTATTTAATAAGTACATTTTTTTAATATATATAACTTACTTCAAGTGATATTTATTGATTATTTTAAAAATAATAATGTTATTGGGTTGAGCTTTTAATTATGTATTTAAAAGACTCAAACTTTTCTAAGTCCATTTTATCTTACTTAAAAAGAATTTTCTAAATAAAGAGAGACAATTAAATTTTGAAGTTTTTAAAGAAAAAAAAAGGAAAGACTAGTCGGCATATTCATCAAGTAGGTTTAGTAAAATTACAATAATTAAATTATTTATAATTGGATTAGGCTAAAAAATTGACTATTATGCATCATAAATTTTCTATTAGAAGTTAGAAGGTTTTTATTGGAGAAATAAATTTCATTATTATTTTATTTTAGGTTTTCCTTTATTTGTTTTCCAAACTTTGGAAGTGTTATTGCTTTAATGTATTTGTAAGAACTTGTTTATATATTTAATCTAACTTTCTTCTATTCATATCTGATGTTAATACGATTTTATAAACAGTCTTGTATGTATGTGTTTTTAATTTTCACAATGAGAAAGTTTTTCTACATTAAAAATAACAGTCTCTTTTGAGAAGGTTGTTGTCATTTTTTAATCATTGTTGCTCCTTGTAGATTTTTGCAAATTTGAAAAAAATATTTTAGTTGTATACTTTAATATTGTTAGTTATTGTATTATTGTTTCTCCTGTTAAATATGATATGATTACATTAATTACCTTGTCATTCACAAATATGAGGTTCCACATATCATGTCTTGTAGAATTTTTCCTCATATTCTCTTTGAAAAATATTACTTTTACATTTTCAAATCAGATAATAATACTAGTAGTATAATTTGACAATTTCTACTATAAAAATCATCTTAATGGCAAAAGATACGAATTCTTGAAACATACTTTATTCACATATGTAAAATAAGTAACCATTCTTCATCTCTTTTTTAACTTTTTAACCATAATCATTTCTTCAAACTACATCGAATATTGGCTTCACCAATTGTTTAACTTATTTTGTCACTATTTTTTCTTTTCGCTTCCTCAAATTTCTCATGTTTTAATACATGTCCTTTGTTAACCAGACACAAATGTTCATATTATCTTGTAACACACACATTAGTTGGTCTTCCAATCGTGTATCAAAAGTCAAATTCATCATAAAACTTTTTCTTTAATTCTCCAAACACCACCCTTAGATTTAAATCTAGGATATCTACATATTGATTACAATATAAAAAAAAAAAATTCCTTTTTCTCTCTCCTCTCTCTCTCTCTCTTATACGTGACTGTAAAAAATGACATTACACTTGATATATTTGCTATATCTTCTGTTCATAAGGAATCTCAATATATTGGTTAAATGAGGAGCTTACATGCCTCGAATGCCAACAAAAATTATGCAAGATCATTTAGGTATTTCTATTATAGATTTGCTTAAAAATAAGAAGAGTCTTATCATGATAGATGGATAATGGACGCTTATAAAATATGATGTATGAAAAGTTATATTTCAATACTTTTGAAAAGCTAGGAAATCAAAATTGTCAAAATTGATGAGATCAGAAAGAAAGACAATGTAATAAAAAGGTGATTATGTTGTCATTAGAAAACAATCTTCTTCATGAAACATGTATAAAAGGTAAGCAATTAAAATATCTTTTCAAAATATAAACATAATTTCTAATAAAAAGAAAAAATTCCTTAAATTATACATATAAATTTGTTGAGTCTAACGTTAACTACGTTTATTAATAGTAAATATATAATTTAATCATACTAGACAACTATATTAGATGAGTATAGCTTGTGTTTAAGTCATAAATTTGAATCTTTTGAAGTCTTTTATAAATTTTATAAAAAGTTAAAAACATAAAAAAAAAAAAACTTATACATTACCTAAATCAAAGTGATAAAGAGAAAGAATTTGTAAGTGGAAACTGTTAACAAGTATGTAATAACTGTGATATTCATCTCAATTTTTTAACTTCAAAAAAACAACAACAAAAATAACTTTTAAAGAGAAAAAAACAAGTCATTATAAAAAATAATTAAAACTATGTCGAATACCAACTTCGTACCCAAAAGCTTTTATACCTTTACCACTTTTAATCCTTATATAAACTGTTATTATTATTTGATATTAATCAAATCTACCTAAGCCAAGTCTAATGCTAGTGGCTAATACTTATAAAAAAGCAAAACTAGTGGAGGAGAAACATTTGAAAAATAAAATAACAGGCACGACGATCCAAAAGCCAGAATTTGGGTTTAGTCGCTGCCCAGGAAGTGCTTAGGCCCAAATAAAGTCCACTATTAATTTCATAAAAATCACTTCAAATTAAAAGAAGACAATTGCTTCCAGTACTCCTCAATTGAACTTGCATTTTCGCAATTTTTAAAATGATTATCTTATTCTTCTTTAAAGTGGATTCTGGATTATTTATTCTAAAAGATTACACTTCTAGAATATATAAAATACATTTCAGAATATATTTTCTGAAATATAATAAGATTTTCAAAACATATGAACTATTTTTCAAGACAAGTTTTTCATTTCTAGAATAGATTTTCTGAAATGTATATAATACTTTTCGGAATATCTTTTTCAGAATGGATTTTCCGGAATAAATTTTTTTAAACACATTACATGTGTTTTAAAAAGAGTTTTCCAAAACAAGATTTTTTTTTGCAAAGTTCTCTTTCGCTTCTTCTTCTTTTATGGTAGTGATGATGCAGTGACAACGAAAATGATGACGACAGCAGTGGTAGGGAACAATGAAATATAGGTGAGTGGGGCAATTTGATCATTTCGCTCAATTGTGGGGTTCAGGTTTAAAATGGGGGTACAGGCTCAAAGCGGGGGTGCAGGAAGTAACTTCCTTAAAAGAAAAAGAAAAAGAAAAAGGGTTGGTTCAGTGGCTAGCAAAAGAGTTTTTTCTAAAAGAAACGTGAACGAAGGAGAATCTGTGTGGCAGCTGCAGTTCGAGGCATGATTTTATGGTGGCAGTCATTGATACTCACTCATGGTTTTTGAAAATAACATGTTAATTTGAACAAAGTTTCAAAAGCATTTTGAAGGGAATGATCTACTATATTAGAAAATACTTTTCTGCTATATTTTAGCAAAAAGGTAAAAGAATTTAGTAAATAGTGAAGGAAGTTGGAATTTGACATGCTTTGTTTGGTTGTTGTGTGTTAAAAGCTATTTATAGTTTATAAGTTAAAAATTCTTAAAATAAATTACTTTTAAATAAGCTATTAACTATTTTTATATTGATCAAGCTGTTAATAAGCAACATCTGCTATCTATATTCATTTGTGAGTCCAACCAAACCATACTAATGGATTAACTGAACTGAAATTGGAAATAAGGTGAAAGAGATAATTATACTAAATTTAGACAGTTTTATGTTATCACTCGCATCTTTCTCTTATATCAGCTTTATCTTCGAACTAGTAACTACTTCTTCTCTTGTTGTTTTCTAGTAATGGTTTTGAATAATCTTTTTGAATCCTTTGTTAATCTATTAATTCATAACTATGTACTCTGAATATATAATTGACGACAAGTTAAAATAATCTCAGAAAATGTTGGCTGGCAAGGAGATCCTCACCAAAAAAATTATATGAATTTATGTATCAATTTAGTAAACTTTATGAATTTGGAGTAATATTTTTCATAATTTATCGAATAGATAAATTTTAAAAAATGTTACACAAATAGATAAGTTAAAGCACATTTTCGTAATAAAAAAAGGTTGTATTTAACTAAATAAGTTTTTTTTTAATGAACCAAGATTATAGTCTTTTTTATTGAAATTTTATTTCTTTTAATTGAAAACTCAATTTCAGAAGAAAGAAAAAAAAATTGTGATGAAAAGCACAACTTTAATAAAAAAGAATGAAAGTCATTTTAGGAAACATAATTTCAGTACAATTAAAAAAATTGGATATTTGTTATGAAGTCATGTTTTCAAATATGACCTATCTATATAGATGATTTTTAAGATTTATCTACTTTTATAAATTAAAAGTTACACCAATTTTATAAACTTCCCACCAATAAAGTAAGCATATAATAGAATGAGATTGAAGTGGATTGCAAAATGTGAAGGAAGGAAGAAGGAAGGTGGAGGAGACAAAGGTGAGGATGAAAGGTGTAAAATTTGGCTTCTAACTGAACTTTATGTTGCTATAAATGTTGTGGAAATAGCCAAAGATAGAGCTGGTTAAATATTTTGATAGAAGTGAGAAACAAGTTGGTGGTAAAACTTTTAAGGATATATACCTTGTACCTTAGGAGAATGAGAAGTGGATCACTCAACTGTTTATTTTTTTATAACTATCCATGTTTATAAGGAAGGAAACAAAAATTTTGTTTCATTAAAGAGGACTTTGTTGGTGATAGAGTTGGTTTAGCATTTTACACGTTTTTGTCATTTCCAACATCACATTTTGGCTTGTTTTGAATCTTCCTTTTTTGTTTACATATTATTTGATTTCTACAATTAAATATTAAATTAATCAAAATAATAACTAAAATGAGGGTTTCTAAAAAATCTAGATTAGTTCTCAAAATTTGTGTAAATTCTGTAGTTTAACTGTAGATGGTTAAATTTTTTTTGTTAACTACATTTTTATCATTTCATACCAAAAAAATGCTAAATATATAACTTCTGATAAAAAAAAAAAGCAGAATAAGAATTATTGTAATGCATTAAAATAAAAATACTCGTCTTATATATTGAAAATTAATTTAAAATTTTATTTCTGATTGGTGGGACGTACTTTTGATGTGCATCCATCAGCTTAGCCACCCACCGCTTTACCTTTCTAGTATGTATCCACTTCGGCTTCGCACTTTCAGTGGCACATATTACGTTAATATATATATATATATATATATATATATATATATATGATAATTTAAGACTTATTATATCTATTTTAAGATTTTTTTTATTAAAATTGAAAAATATAATAACCTTTTTCATTATAATAAAATAATTCTATTATTTTTGTTTTATATTTATATAATAAATAGATATGTAAATTATTTAAAAATTACAAAATGCTTAAAGTTATAATTAATATGATCTTAAGATTTTCAAATAAAAGAATAAAGAGAATATTCTTCAAATTAATAATTTCTGTTGATGTTGAGTCTCATTCCCTTTTTTTTTTTTTCTTTTTTTTT
>Ga0209700_103466_pt1 | contig 30158 bp, 15 predicted proteins | sample SiratroredBW_FD_187528 | JGI IMG/M metagenome (GOLD analysis project Ga0209700, IMG submission 187528) | Root nodule microbial communities of legume samples collected from California, USA - Siratro red BW (SPAdes) (version 2) | ecosystem: Host-associated > Plants > Roots > Nodule | place: USA...
CACATTTCTAGATCCTAGATTCAAGTCTTCAAACTTCAAGAAATCTTCATCCATCCTTCACATGATCTAGAGCATCTTCACTTGGTTGAATTCATCAAATCACTGCAGCAGTCCACTGGTGCTAACAATTCTGTTGGTTACTATTACAGTCTGCTTTTCGATTTTTAAACTTGAACTTAGGTGGAAAACGATGTTTTCTATAGCATGTATCAATCACATGTCCTATCCTCCCACAATGACTGCAGACTTTGGAAGTATATCGTCTTTCGTAACTTCTTCTCCTGGTATCAATATTTGCCTTTGACTGATTGTAAAAAACTTTGTAAAATATGTTTTGGCCAAGTTCAAGAGGGGGGAGGGGGGAATTGAACACTTGAAAATTTTCGCAAATGATTCTGTTTAATATGGAGAATGAATAATTTTATAGAAAACTATTCAAGATGATATGTAAGGCAAACAACAAAGGTTCAAAAACAGCTCCAGTATAATATCAGTCAACCAGATACAATAAACTGAAACCAGAAAACAGTTTTTGAAAACACAGTGTACAGTAAAAATAGTTCTTGAAAGTTAATTCAAGAAATCAAAGAATTATATCAAATTCAAGTTTGTAATGAATTACTGATTAAAGAACTTTTTATTAATCAATACAAACTATGTTTAGTGTATGAAAACTATCTTTAATCAACAACTCTGAAAGATTAATTTTTCTGAAAAAACAAACTGATGAACAGTGAACCCAATAAGTTGCAAATACTGCAGATTTACAGAAAAATTAATATACTGGTTATTAATAATCAGAACTGTTAAGAGTAGACTATGTTATAAGGTTGATGATATTATTCAATTAGCAAGGTTTAACCGATTCTGAAAAATCAAGAAAAACAGCAAGATTTAACAAGAACAGTCAAGAGAGAGCAAGAGAGATCAAGACACAAGGATTTATCCTGGTTCACCCTTTCTCAAGGGCTACGTCCAGTCCCTTACTCCACAATAAGGATTTCCACTATAAAAAGATCAAACCATATCAGTTTATAGAAAATCAACCACTTGCTACCCGCAAGAATACACTGCTCCCCGTGGAAAACAATCTGCTGAACCTATAGCAGAACCCAGAACTATACAGACTTCACTGTATATTCCAGAAAATCCCTTGCTGATCCCCTCAGCAAGTTACAACCTGTACAAAACCCACTGTACAAACAGAATTACCAACCCAGATAACTCACAACAGAATAACCTTCAGTACAATGAAAGAATTATCACAAACTCAGCAAAACAAGCACTTCTATATAACAGATTACAAAAGTAATAAAGAAAAGGTATAGAAGGCTTAGTCTGATGATCAAATCAGTGATGAAACTGTCTTAGTCAACTAAAAGCTCCAGTAGTAATCCGAAAAACAGTTCTTGATGAAATTGATTGATTGATCTTGATCACTAGACAAGAAGGCGCTTTTTCTCTCTTTGAAAACACAATGTTCTTGCTCAGAAAAATGTTTAGAATGCTTTCTTATTTGTTTTCAAAAAACACACCAACTATATATAGACAACTATCTTAAAATTCAATCGATTGTTTTGTCAAACAGCCGATTGTTTTTCTCGAGTTAGTTAAAACAGTTATTCAAAATGCAAGTTCTGATTTTAATGATTTCTTAAATCCTTTGTTAAATCAGAAAACACTTATGGAGCTTATCCTTGATTAAGATTGCATGCATCACTGATTTGAACTCAAACTTAACACACAACACACACTCCTAGGTTAGACCGAGCTCTTCCAATCTTCATGAAATCTTCATGCATTCCATATATGATCACATGGTCTTGAACTTCTTCACATGGTTGGCTTCATCAAATCTTCACAACAACCCACTAGTGCTAACAAAATTGTCTCTCTTGTTGTGTACCGAAGAACAAATCATATGCTGTTGAGAACTAACATGGTAAGGTGAACTAAAATCTTTTGAGGGATCAAGAATTTCGGCCATGATAAATGTAGCAAACAGAGCTCTCAAATTAGAGCTCTGATACCATATTATGAAAAATAAAGAGATGAACAAAGATGAACAAAAATGAACATAAGATATACTTTCTCTGTTTTCCTATGTTTGATCAAAGGTAGAGAACTGAATATATACAAGTATTGTACCCTCACTCTAGGTATAGCTAAATAAAGAAAACAAAATAAAATTATTACAATCTGATAATGTCATAAAAACAAATAAACAAAATTGATGTTAATTTGATTCTATCATAAAGACAAAATCACACAATTGATATTTTCTAAAAATCTTCTAGAAACCTTGTATCCGTATTTTCTAAAATTAACAAAATAGATTTTTTTAGCTTTTAACTTACTTAATCCTTTTTGTATTTTTCTTGAAGTAATTGGATATTGGATAGTCTCATATATCAATACCACCGATCCTCATTATTTTTGTCTAACATTGAATTTGAAGTACTTGAATCAAAGCAAAATTAAAATATATACAAGTGTTAAATTTGAGATTTTCAAAAGATTACTTAAAATATTACTGAGTGGATAAATAAATATTACGAATATTATTTTTATTATAAAAATTATGAATATAATTTTTGTTAGGGTTAATAAATTGAAAGAACTTATAACATTAAACGAAATAAACTTTCTTGTCATATTATAATTATTATTATTATTATTTTTATTTTTATTAAGACTTCTACTACAACCCTAAGCGAAGTATTAAAGACCCCTACACCAAATCCATTAATATCCACAAACACACACATCTCTACAACATACAAACACCCTTGTCGGTTCAAAGACTTCATCACCAAAGCTTCCCCATTATTATCACAAAACCATTCTAGCTCAAATACACAAAAGGCCTCAAATTTTATAGAAGATTATCTTAGTAAACCAGAACCTTACTAATATTAACCTTAGAAAAAATAATGGATTAGAAAACCCCTACCAAGACAGCTCGAGGTATTTTCCCTTCTACTTTTCATTATCATCCCATGCGTATTTATAAAAGCCAAACTTTCTATGAATTTATCCTTGTCAACATCGATTCCATAGAACTTTCTTATGCACCTAATTAAGATGGTAATTTATGTATTCTAAAATCAAAATCTTTCATATCATGATGCCACAAGAATGGAATAACAACCCTACATGGAATAAAATCTTTTTGTATAATCTCCGATATTATTCATATTATGACTATATGGATGTCTAGAGTCATATTTTATGTTTTATTTTAGAGAAAAAGCATTTATGGTTTAAAATAGGAATATTTCTGAAGTTTTCAAAATGGTTCATTAAATGATTTGTGAACTTTGTGAAAAAGATTTTAGGCTGAGTTCAAAAGGAGATGAATTTAACTTTCAAAATTTCATGCAAATATTATAAAAAAGATTTAAAGAAATAAAGATTTTTTTTAATTGAAACAATTTACTATGGAATCAGTAGCTATATATCAGAAATTCAATCAATTAAAATAATCAATTGAAATATCAGTTAATACAACCAACAGAAAAACAATAAATTCAATTCAACAATCAGTCCACTCAAATTTTGCTTGTTAGAAATCCACCCATTAAAATGGAAAAACAGTGAATTTAAAATTCTCAAATTCTTGTTCTAAAAATGTAATCAATTAAATATTAGAAACAATCATTTTTTCACTAAATCGACACCACATAGGAACAATTGTTAAATCATAGAATTAACAAACAGTTTTTATCATAATTGAACAATTGCACAAAATGATCAAGAAATGTGAAGTTTTAACCAAATCCACCCAAAAATGGTAATCAATTAAAATTGAAGAACAGTGAATTTAAAATTTTCAAATTCTTGTTCTAAAAAATTTAATCAATTAAATTTAAAAAACAATCAGTTTTAGTTTTTCACCAAATCAACAACACATAGGAACAATTGTTAAATCATAGAATTAACAAACTATTTTTATCAGAATTGAACAATTGGACAAAATGATCAAGAAATGTGAAGTTTTAACCAAATCCACCCAAAAACGATAATTAATTAAAATTGAAAAACACTGAATTTAAAATTCTCAAATTCTTGTTTTTAAAAATTTAATCAATTAAATTTCAAAAACAATCAGTTTTTGTTTTTCACCAAATCAACAACACATAGGAACAATTGCACAAAATGATCAAGAAATGTGAAGTTTTAACCAAAAACATAAGTTGACAGAGTTAAGATCAATTTACAATTCACAAGCAGATCATAGTACGAACTGATAAACAAATTATAGTCAGTATAGTACAGTGAAACCAATCAATTAAATTTTAGAAATAGTTAATTGGAAATTTGCACAAAGACAAAAAATTATGTAGGATGAAATCGTGAATCAAGACTACGGGAAAGAGAGAGAAAGAACATCAAAATTTATACTAGTTCACTCTTTCTCAAGAGTTACATACAATCTCCTTTCCAACAAGTAAAGAAATTTCACTAAAAAATACCAATGTTCAAACAATACAACCAAGAATCAATCTTGCACCCTACAGGAACACTTCAAACACAGTGCAGAATCCTATTGCACCCCTACAAATGTAAACCATATACAATTGTAATCCTAATAAAACTTCAAATCAATGAAATTAAAAAGAAATCATCACTACAATAACATCAATACAAATCCAATCAAAGGAAACATATTGCAGTGACTTCCTTAAGTGAAAAACAAATGGAAAACCAGTGCAATGCAATCATAGTAGTGGATGAGCTCTCAAAATCTCTTTCTTGGTTCCTTTTGATTCAAAAGCTCTCTTTGTTCAGTTTTTGTTTTTCTCACTTTCTCAATTTTGTCTCTATGTTAAAATGTGTTTTTCAAAAATGTTACATGTCTCCAAAACTGATTTAAAATCTATTACAATTATATTAAAAATATTTTATTGAAAACATATTTAAATCGATTGATTTCATGTTGACAGGATTTTTCTTATTGTTGTTTTTGAAAAACAAGTCCTTGAAAAATTTAGTGTACCATTTTTACTAAAATATAGTTTTCCAATTTCAGTTTTATATTTCAAAAACACTTTGAAACATTAGAGCTTAATCCAATAACATATAATGAATGTAGATGACAAGACAACACACACTATAATACTAATCTCCTTTGTACTTGACTTAGGTTGATTTCGTCAAATACATAGACAACACCATTGTCAATACTTTGACCCCTTACCTACAATATTCTCACAAAGAGTTAATAATATGTATACATGCTTTAGACAACATTCAACATTTGTCTCAAGCTACCAATTAATATCCTTTGTAGCATCTCAATCTACTACTTGGATAGTCGCTTGGGACTACATAGTTATAAATCTATATAACGGAATAGACATAAAAATGTTAGTAGAAAAAATTATAATAAAATGGTGAAAATATTTAAATGTTGCTAAGAGAAAAAAAATAAACAATCAGGAACATGGTGAGATGCAAGTTGAAGACTAAACAAAATCCTAGAGAGTTTTAGAAGTTATTATTTTTTTCTAGATTTTAAATAGGTGCCTAACTAAGAGTATTTGTCATAAGAAACCAAAAGAAATATTTACTAGAAGGAGACCATCAATATGTACAAAGGTACTGTATAACAAAGGTAAAAGGTTTATATTCATTGATTGCAACACAAATTCAGTGGCATACAAGCTTTGCAAAATGGAAACAAATAAGGTGATTATTAATTGAGATATGATGTTCGACGAGAAAGACATGTTCGATTGGTCCTCAAAGTCTTCTAACAACTAAGAAAATAAAAGAGAATCAAATTTGGTTCCTACTAGCATTAGAGGAATATTAAATATCATCCAAATAACAATATTTTGTTACAAGTAATGACAAATTATCTATCTAAAGAGAAAAATTATCAATTTTTCTTTATTTACATATTGTGAGTCGATGACCTTTAAAGAAGTCTCGTATCATGAAAATTGGAGAAAAACTAGGAATGGTGAGATTAATACTTTAAAGAATAATCAGACACAGTAGTTAATTAATTTATCTATAGATAAAAGGCCTATTGAATTAAAGCGGGTATACAAAATAAAGTACAATTCCAAAGAAGATATTAATTGTTATAAGCGAGATTGGTTGTGAAATACTTTGAGGTATCTGCTTGGGTTGAAAGATTAGACAATTTGCATGATTATTTCCCTTTTGGTTCAAAATAATGGAAATATATATCAAATGGATATTAAGTCTACTTTTCTGGATAATATTTTGGAAGAAAAAATATATGTTTAGATGTCTATAGAATACATACATTACAGAAAAAAAAAAAAAAGATAACATTTACAGATTGAAGAAAGCTTTATATGAGTTTAAGCATACATTAAGAATGTTGTATAAAAATAAATTGATTTTTCCTTTGTGTAATATGAGTTTGAGAGTATGTTTATGGCTTATTTAGGCCTAGTGTCATATTTTTTATTTTTATTTTTTGGCATTGAGGTCATTCAAAAGAATTGAGATTTTATCTTCTAATAAAAATATGCAAGTGACATTTTGAAGAAATTTAAGATGAAAAGTTCAAAGATAGTTTTCACTCCAAAAGAAAAATAAAATAAAGTTAAAGCTAACAAAAAGAAAGTGAAAATAAAAACGTGAATGCAACAAAATATAAACTTTAATTGAAAGTCTGAAATATTTATCTAGAACTAAAAACCATATATATTTTATGAAGTTGTTTCATTGAACAAATTCATAAAATAGTTACATGTTTGTCATGCATTATGAGAATTTTTAGATACATCATAAGTACTGCAAATGATGGAAATTGTTATATTAACAACATTAATGTGAAGAAACAATCTTGAATGATAAACTTAATTTCACTAAAAAAATTGAAATTATGTAATAACAAAATTTATATGGAATGATAACAAATATTACAAATAGATAAATTATTATTATTTTTATCAGATTATTTTCAGTATTATTTGAATTATATTTTAACTATTATTATTAATGTAATTAGTATTATTGACAATCTGCACTAAGTGAGAATTGAATCCAAATCTCACATATACATATAAAACTTACTTTAAACTTACTTTACAATTAGATTATTGTGATTATTAATAATATTAAATAATATTAATATTAATAATAATTATAATATTAATAATAATAACAACATTAATATTATTAATTATAATATTGATAATAATAATAATAATAATAACATTAATAATAATATTATTAGCATTAATGATAATATCATTAATAATAATATTACTAATATTAATATTATTAATAATAATGTTAAGAACTTTAATAATAATAATAATAATAATAATAATAAATAATAATAATAATAATAATAATAATAATAATAATAATAATAATAATAATTGTATTAAATATGGATTTACATGCATATTAGATTCTTGTATAATATTTTGGATACAAATCCATATATAAAAGTTTTTATGTTATATTGATTTTACATATAAATCTTATGTTAATTGTATGTAATGTTGTTTTTATATATGAATAAAATTATGTATATAATGTGAATTTTACATACATAATGTCATCCGGATATAACTTACAATTGTTTTAGTATTCAAATCAAGTTATTATTATTATTTTCTCTGGTCAGATATTGGTTAAGTAATTGACAATTGAAAAAACTATATTTTTAGCAAAAATTGGTTAAGTAAATGATAATTAAAAAAAAACTATAATTTTAGCAAAGTTGGAATGACATTATAAGAGTAGAACATGGAGCCTCCATATTCTATAACACGTCCCTAAGATCAAATCCAATGAGAATTTCTTAAAAGAGTTGCTTATCAGTAACAATATTATTTTAATATGAATTTTAAAAATATGAAGTCCTTAAAATTGGAGAGTTCTTTATATAAATAGTTCTCTTAAATTATAAAGAATTTATGTTTGTAACGTCCACACTAAAAAAAAATACTTTTACTAATAAAATTCTCTTAGTAACAACACTCTGAGTTTTGTTTCTCTTGATTATATTAGTTTGTTGTACTTGAAAGCCTATAAAAAATGCATGGGACAGCATGTATATCACATTTGAGTGAATGAATTTCAGCTAAATATATAGTCCAATTTTCTTCTCTGTCAACTTCCTTTTCCTCCTAAACGTGATTGAATTTATTTATCACATTCATAACAATATATATAAGATAAAGAAGCATCTCTTTCATAATGAAGCTTAATTCCAATCTCTACCCATGTCGTGGGGGCAGAACCATACTTTATAATAGAAGCTGAATAAAGAAAACGAAATCAATAATTTTTTTTTTTTTGTATAAAAGAAGTTGCTGTGTTATCTGCTAGAAACTTCCAGTGGCCAAGTTATCAGTTGTGGCATAACATAGTGAACTATCGACCATAATAAGCACAAGTGAAACAATATTAGTATCAGGATTCCCCTTAAGTTACCAGAAAATAAAGCAACAGCTAATAACATGGGGTGAGAAAAGATAAAGGATAAACGACAAGAGACAACGAATTGTTGGCTCATTCATTTGAAAAAGATACAAACATCACACAAGAGACAACGAGTTGTTGGCTCATTCATATCCAAAGATCATGGATACATTGGCTAGTTTAGCTATATAAGTCTGCATCTCTGTAAACTTGACCCCATGTGAAGATGACATTACACCGTTTCATTTATTATGATAATATAATACATTTCTTAAAGCTAGGATCATGTTCAAGCCTCAAATCCTAGACAAGGTCAAGTCCATTGCATCTGCTACGAAGTCTGCAAACAAAGGAATACACAAGCTGTTAAAAACAGACTAGTTTCATGTTGTGTAGTTTTAACCAAAGAGAAATTGAGGTTGAGCCTAACCTGCATCTTCTTTGGTGAAACACAAGGGGGGTGTAACTCTGAAGACATTTCCATAGTAACCACCCTTACCAACAAGTACCCCTAATTCTGCAGTAATACAGAATGGTCAGTTTGTAATATAGAAGAAAACTGTACCTAGCACCGAAGTGCATATCTAGAAGGGTGTGGACTTTACCTCTCAGTTGGTCCATTATATGTAATGTTTCTTTTGTTGCTGGAATTTTAAGCTCACGATCAGTGACAAGTTCAACTCCAAGGAACAGGCCTCTTCCTCTCACGTCACCAATCACTACAGAAGAAACCAAATTTGGCTATAAAATTGGTAGAAACCATCTTAATGTGTAGATACAATCTAGGTTGCTCCTAAAATATTAAATACGTGTTTCTTCATTTTGTATCATAAACTCGGGAATGTGTACCAAATCACATTCCCATTTTTTATCCAAACAGGGCTGACATATATTTAGAAGGAATACTTGAATGTAAAACTGTAATGAGAATGAAATACGAAGGGTGGAGATATTACATTCATATTTTTCTTTTAGGGTAGTGAGCCTCTCTTTCAAATAGGATCCAACCTCAAACGCATTCTTTTGAAGCTGCTCTTTCTCTATTACTTTTAAAACAGCCAACCCTGCAGCAGTACTAACAGGATTCCCACCAAAGGTGTTAAAGTAATTCCGGTGGGTTAAGACCTGTGCAATCTCTGGAGTTGTTACAACAGCACCAAGGGGAAAGCCATTTCCAATGCCCTGCCAAATTAGAATAAAAAAAATAAGGCAACAGATAACAAATTCATGCAATCACAAAAGTTTATCCCATCTATCATGGGATAAATGATCATTTTTTTGGTGTATATTATATGGTTGTGGAAAGTATTAGTAATCAACTTCACCAAATTCACATACATTCTGATTACATAATTTTCTAAATAAATATCAATTGAAGAAATAAATAAGAAGATAAAATGAAAAAAAAAATCTCTTATATGTTAAAATTAATTTATAAAAATATTAGCATTTAATTTATTAAAAAAACTAATTTTAACTTGTACATAAACTGATTCTAATTTATAAAAAAGAGTACTTTTACACAACATTAGGAAAGTTACCTTAGCCATTGTCACTATGTCAGGAACAACATTGTGGCCCTCAAATCCCCAGAAATGGCTACCAGTGCGAGCAAAGCCAGCCTGAACCTCATCGGCAATGAAAAGTCCTCCTGCTTTTTTGATGGTATTGTATACAGCAGGCAAGTAACCAGGAGCCAGTTCAACGACACCCCCCACTCCCTATCACAAACAAGACCAGCATCAAGGTGTGTTTGATTCCCAAATTGTTTCAAATCATAAATCAAGTTATAATATCTTGTTACTTAAGGTATTATAAGATGATGGAAAGAAAAGAAAGAGAAGGAAAAATAAACAAAAAGTTGGATCTGTCTATATACATTTGGCTTAATACCTGTATAGCTTCAGCCATGAAGGCTGCAACATGTCCAGAAGTTGCATAGTTAATGATATCTTGGACATCTCTTGCATATTTCTCTCCATCAGAACCGAAAATGCCTCTATAAGGGTCTGGATTTACTGCATGATGAATACCACTCTGTTGACAATACCAACACAAGAACACACAAGGTATTAGTTCGTTTGAGTGACTAAAATATATTTGAAGGGTCATGATATATTGCATATAAAATCTTTCAAAATTATCTATAGTTTCAAATTTATCTGAAAGAGTTCTAAATATGATAATTATTGACGTATATAATGAACATATCTGCTTGTCGTTAGTATTCTAATGAAGAAACAGAAAATTCCGAAGATAGGAACACATGATACATATATTTATTATGAAGAACTGAAACAAAGCCAAATCAGAAACCACGTGTATGCGATATCATTTTCTCATGGGATGTTCCACACTTTCATATCTTTAAAGCAGATGAACTTTGGACTAACATGTAACGGAATCCAGATTCTCTATGGGTTTTTGGTGTTATTTCTATATTAATTTTGATATATTAAATTTTTTTAATATATCTTAAAATACTAAAATTAGTATATTTTAAAGAGAGAATAGATAAACATCACCCAAAACGCAGCAGAAAATCTAAATTTGATGGAACGTTAAGTTTCATTTTCTTAATTTGGATGAAAGTCAATTTTAAAAGTGAGATGAAATAAAATTTAGTTCGAATTTATAAATACCACGTTCGATTATACTATTGAGTAATCTAAGATCTTCAAAACATATTTTTTATATTGAGAATTTAACATCTTGATCATTAAATTGTATAATATTAGACATGAGTCAATAAACCTAACAACATAATATAATACATCAAGAGTCATCCCATTTATAAACACAGTTTTTAGTCATATTATTATTAGTCCAAAACACTGTAAAGTACTAAAGTCCATTTTAAATATCAACATCACTTTCGAGGTTGACACTTTATATGGAGCAACCTGTGGCCCGTGACACACGTCCATTGTAGCTATACACAACACAGGGTTGATGTTAACGTGAAGAATTGAGTTAAAAAAATGAGTTTAGGTACAAAGATGTGACAATCCACTCAACTATGTGTGTGCCATCATTACATGTGGATTTTTAAATTATTCCTTTCAAATAATGCAAGAAAAGATATGTAAATTAACCTAGACAACTATTTTTATAACCCTTACTTGTGTTATTTCCTTTTATTTTGTGATTAAATAGGACCATTTCCTATGTGAAATTTAAAAATGAAAACAATAAATATTTGTACCTGTACTACATTAAATTTCCAGTTGCTTTGAGCTGTGGCTCCCATTGTCCCAGCTGCATTACCATGATAAGCATTCCTCACAGATATTATGTCATGACATCTAGTGTACAATCTTGCTATCAGCATGGCCAATTCGTTTGCTTCTGTTCCCGAGTTTGTGAAAAACACTACCTATCATAACGAAAAAAGACAAAGGGTTTGGTTATTTCAAATCAAAATGTACTAGTAAAATAAAATATTAATATCAGGCACCTTTTCCTCATCATCAAATTATGGAAAGAAATATATAATATTGAAACATTATGCAATATTAAAGCACTAAAGCCAGCCACGCAACAAGTGGCATCTCAATCCAATGAACCGATCAATATATGGACAAAGAAAGCAATATCTTAAAATTATAAAACACGAAATTCTACTCAGATCATTGAAACATGCCGATCTCTAGAGATAGTGGCTTACGTGGAAGCTGCTCTAAAAGTTTCGAACTTCATCAAGAGGCCTTAGCTTTTGCTTGGCTTAATTTTTTTTTTAAATTTTTTTTTCTTTCAAATCATCATGAGTAAAAATGTGGTACAGAACAATTTTGTCTCGACTCTCTCAACCTCTAGTGATTCACAATGAATAATGCATACCATACTTCATCTAAAATAAAAGTTTTGGCTTTCCTATAATTTTATATTTGTAAATCATAGAATAGAGAAACAATTATTATTAAAGATGAAAGAAACATTTCTATGCCCCGTTTATCATCATTCAGATCATAAAGCGCGGTGTTTTATGTACAAAAGAAATTTAATCAAGCATATAAATATATATATATATATATATATATATATATATATATATATATAGAGAGAGAGAGAGAGAGAGAGAGAGAGAAAAATTACAGATGAGCAAATTATAAAATAGGATAAATCCTAATATAAAGTTCTGTTTCAAAAATATGATTCTAATATTTTATTTTTAAAAATACAGAAATCATATTTGACATATATGATTTTATTTTCTATATATATATATATGGATAGATATAGATATATTATTAAAGTTGCGTGTAATAAATAATATTTTAAATTTTTTATGGAAGTCGCGTTTATCACGATTCCTACATTGTTTGTATTGAAGCTATTTGATAAGCATAACTTCAATGAAAAGGAAAACAGAAGCGCCTAAAAAAATATAAAACGAAATCATGGGTAATAAATTCAACTTTTATGTCATAAAAATTAAAAATTAAAATTATATTTATGAATTACAATATCTGTAAAACAAAATCGCATTTCTCAATCATGATCTATTTAATTTTATAATTTTTTTATTATTAATCGATTAAGGAAGGAATTACGATGGTATATTTTTAAATTTCTCTTAAAAAAAGTAATATTTGTTATAACTGTTTCGGTAATTGTCATTTTCACTGTTGTGGTGGTTGTAACAGATGTTTCTTTAAGATTTATTTTATTTTAAAAGCTAATTTTAAACGGTTACATGAAGCCGAATTAACCTTTTATACAGTGGATATCCACGTCATAATTTCAAAATTACCTAATCCCATTAAAAATAAAAAAAAGTTAATAAAGAAAAATAGGAAGAAACAAAAAGAGTGTGGAAAAGAGAGAGTAGTAACCTTGAGGTCACCGGGAAGCTTAGAAGCCAAAGCCTGAGCAAAATCGGCGATGTTGTGGTTAAGGTAGAGAACCGTGGAGTGCTGCAACTTTGTGGTTTGTTTCACTATGGCCTCCACCACATCAGGGTGACAGTGCCCGCAGCACACCGTAGCAATACCTCCAAAGGCGTCCACGTATCTTCTCCCCTTATCATCGAACAGGTACTGTTTCTTTCCCTCCACCATGTTCACCTGCCCCACAACCACCGCTTTATCACTATTTATTTCCAAATATATAAATCTTTATTATTCTCATTAAATATCAAAAAATTGGAATTAATTAATGATTAGCATTAAATTAATATTGCAGTCACATTTATTGCTTTACGAATAAACATTTTAAAACAACACGCATTACAGCCAATTCATTCAGAAAAAGCTTTAAATATTTTCCCTCTTGCATTAAAGCCTACTAAAGGAAAAAAAATTACTAGAACTCTTTAGAAAATAATTATTAGTTTAAAAATTAATATCGAGAATTAACACATACAGAATGATAATATATTAGTACTGTAAAATAGTTTTTAATTGATTACAAACTAACCTGAATAATATTTTTGATAATCATATTTTTGATTAATTAACGCATGAATCATTTTATTTATAAAAATTAAATTATTGTAAATAATACAAATACGCATATTCTTGAGAATGTTATTCATCAAAAGTTATTATATTAAAAAAATTTCTTAAATATTATAATATATGAAAATTCTTTTCAAAATCATATAAAATTGCAGGACTGGTTTTGTTCTGCATGGTAAAAACTTCCAAACGACGTCGTTTTTATGGGGAATAATCGGGTGTTGCGCGAACTCACGGGGTTCTTGTACATATGCAAAATGGAAGGACTCAGATACTCTCTGCGCTTAGCCAGAATCTCGTCGGTGGTGGGCCCCGCATACGGCAGCGGAGTGTAATCAAACGGCGGAAGCTCTCGGGCGGCAGGGTCCTTCTCGGCTTCCACCGCTGCCCGAGCAAAGCTGCGTCGCCAGTGAAGTGACGGCGATCGTCGCATCAAAAGCCTCGTCGCAAGGAGAAACGTCATTTTCACTCTGGCGGCTGAGGACTTTCCGGTTATAAGATCCGGAGAAAACCCGACCAGATCAGAGAAGTGAAGGTGAAAACTGAAGAGAAGGACTTGAGAGAAAGAAGAATGTGGGAAGCGTCATATATAGAAGTAAGAACAGAGGATGGTTACGTGGATAAAGGATTGGGTTAGGGATGTGGCAATAATACCCTTGAACTTGGTGAAAATTACCGTTTTGGAATTCCCTGTCTTATGGTATTCCTATTACCATGCATGGTTTATTTTATTTTAGGAAAATTAATTTTTCAATATTCTTATTTCTTAAAAAATAATTAACTAAATAATTGTTAATGGAAATAAATAATTTTGAATAGGAATATATTCATATTCTTTCTAAATTGAATAGCACGAAGGGGGAGTATGTAAATTTCCCAATTTTTTTTTCTTTATTGAAGATAGGAATTTTTATTTCCCAAAAATTCACACGCCTAAAAAATATATCCTCTAATTTATCTTTTTATAATTTTTTTATATTTTCAATTAACTATAAATTCTCATATATATATATATATATATAAATTATCAATATATATTAAATATCAAATTTAATTGTAATGTTAGTACTTGTATTTTATAAAATTCGTAATTCGAATTTTTTCTTAATTTTAGTCCTTTAATGTTTAATTATCTACGATCTCTGCACTTATTTTTATGTAATTTTGATCCATTCATTTTTAATCGTTTATAAATTTATTCAACTGTTAATTTTAAAAATATTAAATTATATTTGGAAATAAGTTTATGGAGTTATTACTCTTTTCAATACTGTGTCATAGCTAAAGTAATACAAAAATTATGTACAATTAAGCTAAAAGTTAAAGAAATTTATATATAATTAAATATTAACATTTTTAAAATTGCATGCAAATCATTAAAAAATAAAGGTAATTAATAAATAAAAGACTAAAATTTCAGGAAAAAAAAAACATTAAAGAGTACATTAAATATTTTATTTGTTTTATAAAATTTGTTCAGCAATAATTATATCAATAAATACAATATTTATTGTTTAATTTTTTATATGAAATTTAATTAGCAATAAGAGGATCTATAAATATTTCATTTATTGTTTAATTTTTTTATATAAAGGATCTACAAATATTATATTTATTGTTTTATATAAACTTTAATTAGCAATAAGAGGATAATAAATACTGCATTTATTCACCATAAATGTTGCATTCTATGATCATAAATTTGTATTAAATTAATCATGTATATTATATGAAAAAAATATGTTATTAAGATTTATATTTTTAAAATTTTGACATTCTTAGATAGGACTTTTTGTTACAGGTTCTTTGGTTTTCACTCCATTTTTATAAATTGGATTTATGTTATCACTACAAGAAAAAAATTATTTAGAGACCAATATTTAAATATCAAATAAAATGGTTGTTAATTGTGACCAAAATAGTCACTAAATTAAATTTTGGTTGCTAAATAACTACAAAATATAAGTAATGATTGAATTTAATGACCAATTAAGTCAAATAATTGGTATCTAACATTAGATACCAAAGTTTTAGTGACTTATGTCATTAGATTCTAAATTGGTCTCTAACTTAATTAGATACCAATTTAGAATCTAATGATATAGGTCACTAAAACCTTGGTAGCTAATGTTAGATACCAATTATTTGACTTAATTGGTCACTAAATCCAATCATTACTTCTATTTTGTAGTTATTTAGCAACCAAAATCTAATTTGGTAACTATTTTGGTCACAGTTAGTAACCATTTTATTTGGTAACTAAAAATTGGTCTCTAAACAACTTTTTTCTTGTAGTGTATCTAATCATATATTTTTCTTTCGATCAGGATCAATGGTAATATGATTTGCTATTTTAATTGTGGAAAAGGTGTTTATCAAAGTGATCCTTTGTTATCCCTACTTCTTTGTTTAGCTAAATAAGTGCTTTAGTAGAGGAATTTCTCAATTGGCTTTTTTTAACTAGATTATTCCTATGATTGGTCCTAAGGGTAAGGATTTTCCTACCCACATCCTCTAAGTTGATGACATCTTTGTTTTCTCTAGGACCACTAGAAAATCTTTATATGATCAATCTTATATAATTCTTTCATATTTACGGTTCTAGCTTAAGTCAATGGATGAACTATTTCAAAAGTGTCTTTTTTCACTATTGATGAGTCTATTCTTTTGATAATAGTATCTGCAGTTTCTTTTTCTTTAAATTATATAGGTGTTCCTATCTTTTCTAATGCCTCTAAGATATAGTATTTTTAACCTTTAGCTGATAGAGTCAAGAGTAAGTTTGCTTCTTAGAAAAGTAAGTGTCTTAGTATGATGGACGTGTACATCTTTTTAACTCTGTTGTCTTTGGTATTATACCCTAGAGTTTTCATATGGTCTATAAACTTGTAAAAAAGAGAGTAAATAGGTCAGAAATTTTATCTAAACTAGTGATATTCGTAAAATTGGTTGTTAATGTGAAGTTGGTGTGTGCTCTTAAGCATAATGAGAGTTTTGCAGGTCTTGGATTTGTAGATTGATAATAATGCTTACCTTCTTCAACTTACATGGAATTTTGCATATCTCTACCTTGGTCTGGTTTAATGCATTATAAATTCCTCTACTCTAAATGTTAAGGTTCGTGCTCATCAATCTTCTTCTATTTGGCGAAGGATCAAACATTTTTATGATATTATTTTGAAGAATACTTTCTGAACTATTAGTCGGAGTCAAAAAATTTCTAGAATGATCTTTAGTGTTTTTTCAAATGCATTTCTCTTTTGGTAGGTATGCCTTCTCAGAAAATGATTACTCTTACATCTAATGTGGTTGAAGGTTGAAATGGTTCATCTTGGAATTTGTCTCAAAATTTGTTGCAACATACTCAACTTCAGACTACTTTGCACCATTTGGCTATCACGTATCTTCCCAATAACCCAAATTAGAAACTTGAGGATAGTGGTATTCTTAATTAGAAGAAAACAAAAAATTTTTGCTTTACCCATCCCACTTGTGATTGAGGTAAAATCATCTGGTCTAATTCTACTCCCCCTTTTAAGACTTTTAGAAGCTTTTTCATAAGTGTTTGCTTATTGGTCTAGATGTTCTGAAAAGAGGTGTTTCTTTTTGTTTTATGTATTCTCTATGCAAGTTGCAAGTTGAAGATATTGATGATCCGTTTTTTAATTATTCTGTTATTTCCTTTACATGGAATTGGCTGAGAAATATTTTTCTTTATCTTATAGACTGATCTTTTGTTGGTTTTATTACTTTTATTAAAGATTCTTGTAGTCCTCTTGGAGGATGAGGAATTTAACAGATTTCAGTAGGTTATTAACATGCATATCGTTTTACATGTTATTAAGGATTGTATTCAAACCACAAGTAACACTTTCAAGAAGCATATGGCTAACCAAATTTCAGATTTTTCTATTTTAAAACATTTTGGTATTACCACTAGAACTAGAAAGGTTATGTCTCATGTGTAAGTTTTTTTGTGCTTTTCTTAAGTTGGTTTGATTAAAGTCAACATTGATGATGTAACACCCCTAAGTTTAAATAACTATATCAGTCATTTTATTAACTATAATTTTAATTTGTGTGAGATAATTCTCATTTTAAAAATAGTTTGTATTACCTGAACATTAGATAACAAATCAAGTCATTTTTTTAAAACATTATGACTAAATAAAATAAAAATATTCATAAGAATAAATAAATATATATGTTATGAATAAAATATATTTATAAATATTAAAAAATTATATACAATTATTTAAAAATGAAAACAATAATATTTTACAAAAATAAAAAATTCAATAAAGAATTAATTAAATAATTACTAAGAATATTGATAATAATTAATTAAAATAACTTTTTAATGGATATGAAAGAAAAAAAACATAAAAGAAAAAAAATAAAAAGATAGAATTACATTTAATGTAATGTAATCCTTATTTTTTAATGTGAAATAAAAATAATAAAAAGATAAGATAAGAACAAAATATTTCATCAAAGGTAATCACGATTTTAAATAAAATTTTAAAAAATAATAAATTTCTATCATGGGTGGGGTGAGATGAGATGGGGTGAAGAAAAATATAAAGAAGAAGAAAATAAAAAGAGAGGAGAGAGAATGAAAAGAGTACGGCAGGAGAGAGAAGGGAGAAAAAGAAAGAGGAGAGAAAAAGAAAAAAGAGAAAAGGAAGAGAGAGAAAGAGAAAAAGAATTTGAATGAACTCTTAAATCTTATAAGAAGATAGGATTACATTTAATGTAATCATTATTCTTTTAATAAAAAAATAAAATAATAAAAAGATAAGATATGAATAAAAGATTCTTTTATTAAATAAAGGTAAGACTTATAAAAATATTATAAAAACAAATAAATTTATATGTATACAAAGGAGTGGAATGAGATGGGAGAAGGTCATCAAACAAGTTCCTCACAAAGAAGAAAAAAAGAAAGATGAAAGAAAGAAGAGAAAAAGGAGAGAGAAAAATAGATAGAGAGAAGAAGAAATGAGAGAAAAGGAAGAGAAATCTTAATAAACTTAAGAGTGTTTTTGTAATCTTTTATTTATTTTGAACTATATATTATTTTACTCTATCTGTTTTTCTATTATTTTATTTATTTTATCTCTAGTTACGCATTATTTATTTTATCTCCGTTACGCATGAGTCCTATTTATTTTATCTTTAGTTACGCACTAGTCTTATTTATATTATTATTTTAATTATGTGCACTAATTCTAACTATTTTATTTATATTTATGTTTACTGGTCATATTTCTTTTATCTCTAGTTTCACACTAGTCTTGGTTGTTTTATTTCTTTTATCTCTAGTTTAACACTGATCTTGTGATTATTTCATTTATTTTATCTCTAGTTACGTACTAATCTTGTTTATTTTATTTATTTCATTAATTTTATCTTTAATTTTGCATTGATCTTTTTTATTTTATTTATTTAATTTATCTATAATTACGATCTTTTTTATTTTATTTATTTTATTTTATCTCTAGTTACGCATTCATCCTATTTATTTTATTTATTTCATTTATTTTATCTTCACTTTCACGTTGATCCTATTTATTTTATTTATTTGTTTGATCTTCAGTTACACACTAGTCCTGTTTATTTTATTTTATCTCTAGTTACTAAGTGATCTTATTTATTTTACTTAAGTTATATCCAATTTTATCAAAATTATATTTATTTAAAATTCTTGCTTTAATTCTTATTTTATTCTATTTTGTTATATTTTAAATATCATATTTTTTACATATAAATACATATAAAGTAAAAGTACGTATTTTTGATGAATTTGGATAAAAAAAAGTTACCTTTATGTTATGTTATTATTTACTAGTTTATTTGTTTGAATGTAACGTACAATTTATGAATTGAGATACATATGAATAACTTGATGCTCATTATGTTATGAGATTATTGAAAATGTCATAAATATGTTTGTTGTGAAAGAGTCTAGGTTTCAAGGAATTGAAACCAAGTTAATATATGAATGTTTGTTTTTGGGAAGTTCATTATTTAGTACAGTATGGAAGGCATAGACCGGATAGGGTCTAAAGAAGTATTTCAAGTAGATAAATATTTGTATAGTTCATAATAGCACTCTAGACTAGGATATTTCACAGGCCAAATTTGGTACTATCTGATACCTACTCAGCATCGCTAAAGTTAGGTAGCGAGCATATATATATATATACACATATATATATATATATACATATGTATATATGTATGTATGTATGTATGTATATCTTTTATTGGAAGATGGCCAGAATTTTTGAGAAAATAATTGTAATTGTACAAATGTTTTGATGAGATATACTTAAGTACCTAAACACTTTCCAAATAACTTTTGATGTTTAGGTTGGTCATCAAAAGTGGATATGGATTCTTATGTTAGTGAGATTTATTCTTATGGCAATAGGTAAAGTCATAGGCTCTGTTGTTTGTGGTTGCAGTTCAAGTTTTAGGCTCCCATTATTTGAATTATTTGTTAAGTTTATTAAGATTGATGTTTAAGGCTTATAAAAGACCGTACTCCTTTTTATGTTTTACTTTCATATGTACTATGGATAAAAGTAGAACCTGCTCAGTAAAGAGTTATTCAAGAAATATTTTGGAAGATTTCTCAAGAATGTTGACTCATGGAGAACTTAGGTCTAGTGTCTAGAATATATGAAATAAATATTATCTTATATGTTTTTGAATAATTTATAAGGATGTAAAATGTTGACATACAATTATATCTATGAGATTATATCAGGATTCTAGTTCTCTCCTAGAAAATATTATTAATAAAGTTACTCCTAATTTCTAATTATATAACAAATATATATATATATATATATATATATATATATATATAATATTTGTGTGTTACAGATGGAGCTGTTAAAGGTACTCATATTTTTATAGCTTGTGAAAATATTTTCAGGACCAGTCTTGGGAAGTTTTTGGATAGTTTCTTTTTTTTTTTTTTTTTTTTTACTTTCTTAGATATTCAACATGTTCTTTGTGCTAAAGTCATAGGTGTTAATCTTGCTATTGAATATTATCAATTGAAGGATTTTAAAAAACTTTGGTTGGAGTTGACTTTTCTTTACTTTGTTGAGCTTTTTGTTCGAATCATATTATTTTTTGGAATTTGTGTTATTATAGATTTTAGAGTGACTCATTTTTTTAGAAGGGTAATAGTTGTGTATTAACTAATTTAGATAAGAAAAATAGGATTGAGTGTGTTTGATATTCTATTTTACTTAATTGTATTAGATTTAATCTTTTTCATAATATAGGTTTCAACTCTTTTTATTTCATTTGTAGAAGATACTGATGGATTTTGAAGTGTCATAGTTAAGATCTCATAACATAACCGATAAACTTTTAATTAATAAAATAGTTATTTTCAGAAGGAGAATAAAAAAAAGAAGAAAGGAGAATGTTTAAATTAGAAGTACATTTTTTAATTTTTTTTATTAGATACCTTTCATCGGATTAAATAATTATGTATAAAAAATTGGTTGACATTATAAAAGAATTTTGAACGAGTTTCTATAAACAATTGTGTTCTATTTCTTATTCATACCCTATAATAAGACACAGTTTAGATAATTTATTATGATATTGTAATTTATAAACAATTCAGCAATTTATACTCTTAAACGCTCATTCCTTATATAAGACATTGGGTTTAAATTAAAATAATTTATTATTTATTTAACTAATTTATAAATTAGTTTAACTAATACGAAAATCTTAGTAAGTACTTTAAAGTAGTTTATCTTCAGAATTTCTAATTTATAAACTACAAATTACTTGAGATTGTGTTTAATATGTAGTTTATTTAATTCTTTTTCATTGACATTGTTATATTTAAAGCATATTATTGTTATCCTATTTATTTATTTATTTTTTACTTATCATCGTTTATTTTAATTTTTATAAAATCATTAATTATTATAATATTTTTAGCATTTATATCTTTTAATTTTTATGTAGTTCAAATTAAAAAAACATAACATTGTAAATTGAAGTAACCAATTTTTCATCATGTGAAAATTTAAAAAAAAAATTATGTAATAGTAGTTTGAAGTGAAAAATAAAAAATTTAAATTTTTAAAAATAATAATTAAGTTGATTAATACTCATTACCTCTACTTATTTAAATAAAATAATTTGTTTAAATAAAAAAAAATTATACAACTTTTTAAAAAATAGAAATACTACAAAATTTAATAAGAATTTATTTGTTTAAAATATATAAAATTATAATTACATAATAATATATTTTTATTTTAAAAAAATTATTTATATAATAAAATTTATGTAATTATATCTTTTTATGTTATTTTACATTTACTAATTAGCATATACTTATAATCTTGTAAAATAACTTATCAATTTCAAACTTATAAATTAAATGTTTATCATTTAATAAATATATTTAAGTGAATATCTTTTATTATGTTAGAGCCTAAAGCTTACAAATGTGAGATAAACAATCATACATTTTAAATGTTTTAATATATATATATATATATATATATATATATATATATATATATATATATATATATATATTATAAAAATTGTGTTATTCTTTTTTTGTTATTACTGTTTAAAAAAATAGTTTATAACATGCTTTTAGAATATAACTTTTTTTTTATATAGTATCAAAAGCTGTTTGGGTGGGCTAATAAGAACATTAAACTAAATGTATCAATATCATGATCAATTCATAGACTTTTTAGTGAGGGAGGAAAGATAAAAAAAATAAATGGCTTTCAACATTGTAGGTTTTCCACAAATAAGAATATAGGCTTTTGAGCATTGTGACGACACTTCTATGTTTGTTTGCGGAGTAGGATTTCCACAACCAATTTTCATCATCATTCATTGATGTGGAACGTGTTTATGTATGGTTCAGTGTTGCTTTTGTCTTTTTGAATTTGAGATATAACAGACAAACTCATCATCAACACAACACTTCCTTTCCAAAGGGACAAAACATCACCACATATGAAAGCTATGGCCATTAAAGATATGCCAACAACTTTGTATGAAATGTTCCTTATAAATAGAAAGTCAGTACCCAACTTAGCTTTAAGTTAGGGCTTACGACTATCATTCTTAATTAGCATTAAAAAATTGTTTGTATTTTTTATATTTTTTCATTCGCGTTTTCAATTTTATTTTCAAATTATTCTTGATAAATCACATGAATAATTATATATATATATATATATATATATATATATATATATATATATATATATATATATATATATATATATATATATATATATATATAGCATTTTGTTTTACAAGTTTTGTTTCCAATAATTAATAGAGTTAATTATATAACGTTTCCTAACGTTTACCCCTGTCACTACATAAATCAAAGGGTAAAAGGAAAACAAGGTGCAATTCCTTCAATTCTTCTAGGCTTGATGACAGTATGATGTAAATCAAATATTCCAAAATGACTAGAATTCATATTTTTCATCAAAAGAATTTTAAAAAAAATATACTAAAATATCCATATTTTCAAGGTCAAGATCACTATGTAACTCATTGTTCATTAAATATGCATTTTAGGATTGTAGTATATACCCACAAATGTTAGTCAAGTTGTATTTCTCTTTGGTCACCAATCAATAACACAGAAAATGGCCCCACTTCACAGTTACAAACTAAATTAAAATAGTCATCATTAAAATTATAGTTGAAAACAGTCCCACAGCAATAATTATCACAGAGAATATTCTTCATTACACATACATAAGATTCAAATTTGTACAATAAAAGGTTTTTTTATGGCAACTTACAATAAGGGTTATGATTTCCTTACAACTATTTTTCTCACTAGGTGAAGTGACTGAGTGAATAGAATGGTTGCTAAGCAAGAAAAAATAGTGATTAAGCCAATTTAAATATATGCTTAATTTGCGGAGCAATCACAATGGTAATGAATAATGAATTAAAATTATTTTATTACTGAATTAATATATTTTATTATTATATTATATTTCAATATTATTATAAATATGACGAGTAATCAATTCAAAATTTATTAATGTTTAATTTGAATTGAAATATATATGAATAAGATTATATGATGTTAAGATTGTGATGTAATATGTTTTATATTGTAAACATAGTTATTTTTAAAAAGGAAATAGTACGTTGAAAGGTTGTTTTAAATTTTTTAAAAAAATATCTTATGTTGAATTCACATAAAAAAAAATATCAAATGATAAGAGTGGAAGGAAATTTAAATAATCTATTTTACAATGTAAAAAAAAGTTATATGTAATAAGTTATAAGAATTTACCATGTCACATGCACGACTAAATGCATTCTTATCAACTAATTCTATTGTGTGAAACAACTTAAATACAGTTGAATGCCTTTTAATCTAATACATATTATATATATCTTTTCAAAATAAAGCCTGTGTTAAGTATTTTTTATATTGACATGAAATTATTTATAACATAACATGAAATGTAATCAGCGGATTAAGAGTTCGACAAGGATTTTTTTTATATATATTTAATAAATTAAGTGAATGTGTATCTATATATATAAGTATGGTACGAAATTTAAGATATTCTTATTTTATGTGCTTGTATGTTGGTTTTCAAATTGTAATCGTTATATGTTATACATAAACAAATTATAATTAAAAAGGATATATTTTAGTAGAAATAAACTGAAAAGATGGTAAATTAGATATACGTTTTGTGATAATTATTTGTAATATAACTATTAGTGAGATGGTACCTCACACGCTTACTCAACCTCTAAAATTTACCGTAGGTTTGTATAATTTTTTAATGATAATTTTTAGCAATAAGCTTAGGTTAACTTTTTACAGTTTAAGGTTCGGATTTAGGTCTAGAATTTAAAATATTATCATTAACTTAGCAAGGATAGAAAGGAAATATTAAAAATATATTTTTAAATTACAATTTTTTAAATTAAATATTACCATGTTGTTTATTGAAAGCGGGCTATATGTTTGGTCAAATGACAGAAGGAGTACAAATATAATTTCTTTAAATTTCAGCAAAAATTTGTGTAATTACTACAATTAATAGTATGTATAACAATGAATATATAAATAGTTTTTTTTGTTATATATATAACGTTTATTTGAATTTTAATCTTTTCACACACAAAAATTGTTGTTTACAAAAATAAAGCATGATTATAACTGTTCTCGCAAGAGACCGGTTGGTTCCAGCAACAATAATATCTTCAGTTATTACTCCTCGATCGTTGTTGCTTCTTCGTTGCTGCTCCAAGTGGGCTTAATGAGTTTGGGCCCATTCTGTTATATTTTGTTACTCTGTTATGATTTTATAACAAAATTAGTTATAAGATATTCAGTTGTTATTATAATTTGGTTGTGTCTTGGTCAACCGTATAGTATATAGGCCTCTCAAGTCCTCGAGTGCGAGTAACAGCCGAAGAGGATTTAGTATCGAGTAAGTAATGATTAGATTTGTCGCGCTTGCCGTCTGAAAACAAGTGTTAAAGGTGGATTTACCTGTGCCTTTTCTTGAATTGCGCATGTTTTCTTTTCCGAGTGTGATGTGACAACTCGCTTTATCTGAATTGTTAAAAGTTGTAATCATACACCTCACGGTTGGCTCCGTAGGTGTGACGCTGAGAAGCTGATACAAGCTTATAAGCCGAGATAAGCTAATAAAGCTGAAATAAGCTGATATAAGTTAATATAAGCCGAGATAATATAAGCTGATAAGCTGAGATGAGCTGATAAGTTGAGATAAGCTACCATAAGTTGATATAAGCTGAGATAATATAAGCTGATAAGCTGAGATAAACTGATAAGTGTTGATAAGCTGAGATAAACTGATAAACGCTGATAAGTTGAGATAAACTGGTAAGCTAATAAGTTGAGAAGCTGAGAAGTTGATAAGTTGATAAGCTGATAAACTGAGCAGTTGAGAAGCTGAGAAGTTGAGATAAGTTGAGAAGTTGAGAGAAGCCGAGATAAGCTGAGAAGTTGAGATAAGTTGAGAAGCTGTGATAAGCTGAAATATGGCTTTCTAGGCTGAAAGCTGCTGATAGATTATACACCTCATGGTCAGTTCACGTGAGGTTTTGGTGGCTTTATAGGTTGAAAGCTAATAGATTATACACCTCACAGGTCGATTCACATGAGGTGTTGGTGGCTTTCTAGTTTGAAAGTTGATTTATGAGTTGAATCTTACAGTTGCGAGTGAAGACTGATATGGTTGTCAGCCCTTGTACCAATTTCCTATTTGCTTTAGATTGGGTTTTGAAGTGAAGACCGAAATGGTTATTGGACCTTGCAAAGAGCTTGGTTTGAGGTGATCTTGGCCATGTTAACCATGAGGCATGAGCTCCATAGTTTCAATAGGTAATGGAGATGTGTGTGATACGTATAAGTTCCCTATGAAAACCAAATTAAGAAGAGTCTGCATAGACTAAATGTGTTATTTTGAACATAATAATAACAAACTTCTAAACGTCAACTATTGAAATAAGATAAGGCATTTTTTGAAAAATAAAAAGATTCGGGATATTATCTGTGAGATTGTCTCTTGTGTTGCCCGAGCTAGGGTTTGTTGGATGCATGAACAATGGATTTAAAGATCTAGATGAGTGAATAGATAAACGACTTGCCATTGAACTTGCTGGATTAGTTGTTAAGTGGGAGAGGCAAAGACAGAATGAGATGAAAGTTGTTACTGCACCCAACCAAATTAGTGATTTCTTTAATCCTAGCTCAGCTGACGGTAAGCTATTTAGATCCAGAGTTTTTAAAGCACAAGATACTGAAAATTTGTCTAGAGTATTGCATATAAACTTTTTTAAAGAATAAATGTGTTATTGTAAAATAATAATGACAAGTTTCTAACAGTCAATTATTGAAATAAGATAAATCATATTTCGAAAATAAAAATATTAAGGGAAATTATCTAAGGAATTGGTTCGTGTGCTAAATGATGCACTGATTATGTTGGATTCCCAACGAATGGTGATGCAAATGGAGTGACAGTGATACCGAAAATACATGTGTCATTGAGACAGGCTCAGTGCCACCGAAGCCACTTCCACTTACAGGTTGTGTTTGCACTACTAGAAAATTACTAAATAGTGACTGAAATTAGTGACCGAAAAAATCGGTCACTATCGATGACCAAATCAATGACTGAAAAATCGGTCACTCTTAGTGACCGAAAAAATCGGTCACACATTCAGTCATTGATTCGGTCACAGAATCGGTCACAGATTCGCTCACAGAATCGGTCACAGAATCAATCACAGATTCGGTCACAGATTCGGTCACAGATTTGGTCACAGATTCAGTCACAGAATCGGTCACAGATTTGGTCATAGAATCAGTCACAAATTCTGTAACAAAATTGGTCACTATACATCATCGACCAATAAAATAGCGATTGATGTGTTTAGTCACTAAATCAGTCATTGTTTTAATCAGTGACCAATTTTGATCATTTAGTGACCGATTTTTGGGTCACTATCAGTGATTTTTGTTGTAGTGTCGGCTAAAGCTACTAAAGCCAAAAGCACCACATCATGATCTTGAGTGGATTCAATTAATTGCGGTCCACCTATTGAGCTTATAGGAGTATAGTCATTCATAACTGAAGTAGCATAGTGACCTACAAATCTTTAAAGCAACTTCGCCATTTGAGGGTCAAGAAGGATCCGATAGAGCTTTATCTACAACAAGGGGAGGTTCACTAGGAATACAGGTATATCGAAGAATTCTTCCCACGGGTATAATTGTGTTCTCCCTATGACAGAGATTCCCAGCTTGCATCACGTTCAGGTTTAGTCTAACAAGGCTTGGATCATTCCATGGCACCAATAATATTGAACTTTGGCAGAGAATGCCCATCAATCAGTTTCATATTTATTTCTTAAAATCTTCATTTTTGATCAAAGCTTACAATGGTTGAAGTACCAAAAATCTTTTCAGAAAAGTGTTAAATGATCAGGGCTTTAGACATTGGTTCAGAAGACCTCCTAGTGTCGTGGAAGCACCTTTATCCCAAGATCAGAAAAAGAAGCCAAACATTAGAAGCCACAAAAACCAATTTCACAAGACATGGCACTAGCATAGAAAAATAATGTTATTGACAAGTTAATTTTACAACAATCTTAAGGTACACAATAGGTCCATGTCAATGTTAATATCGAAGGAAATCAGAACAAACAATAATAAATAGGAACAGTAATAAATAGGATGACTTCCCAATGAAGCACAAGCAGAATGGTGAGTCAAACAATAATATTAAATTTGTATGAATTTAATTAAAATTATTCTTATTATTATTATCATTATATTATTTTGTTTTAATTTAAAATAAATTTGTATGCTTTAATTTTTTGTTAATTGTTAACAAACATAGTGTCAAATAATTAAAAGATGATTGCGGAGAGAGAAACGATTTTAATTAATGTCTTTAATTGAAGTCAACATATTGCTTATAGTTAACCAGCCTAAAATCATGCTTAGGTGGAAGAGTTCATTAATTTGAAATCTAATCTATTTGGCAGAACTTACCCATCTTGGTAAATAAATTTTTTTTTGCCCATTAGTACACCAGAATGAGAAAAAAGCGGAGAGAGTGGACGATGCCATGATTATGTCTTTAAAAATTTCATGAATAGGAACACCAAACTAATTCTCAATAAATTTGATTGCAACCTCCTTAATCAATCTCTGATTGCCGCAGCAGTTACGACAGGAAGCCAAGGCCAATGTCTCTCGCAATAGTGGTTGGCTACAACGAACGCGCTAATGGCTAGACTTCAAGCACAGAGGGCAAAATGTGATGCTGCAGAGTGTAACGTGATTGTGTCTAGAGGGTTTACAAGGAACTCAAAGATCCTGCATCCATAATTAAGAAAAGAAAACAAAAACCAAAAGTCAGAAACAATATAGAGACAGTGTAAACAAAAAAGAAAATAAAGCATCGGGTAAAACCAAAATCCTTGATTGTTCTGCTAGTCTCCATGATTTCTGGTTGTCACTATTATTACTAGGCCAATCTCGGCCCCATGGCGGGAGGCACAATATTCTCACAAGAGATCGACTAACTTCAGCAACAACAATATCTTCAGTGGTTACTCCTCGATCGCTCCTTCTGTTGCTTCTTCCTTGTTGCTCCAAGTGCTCCAAATTCCACTCCGGGAAGGGGTCCTGCATTCCGATGCTCAAGTCAGTTTAGGATAGAGTGTGTAGGTGATTAGGTCAGGGTTTAGAAATACCTTGTTAATGATGATTGAGTCCGTATTTATAAACGTTACAATAGGTTTAATGAGTTTGGATCTATTTTGTTGTATTTTGTTACGCTTAATGAGTTTGGACCCATTTTATTGTATTTTGTTACTCTGTTATGATTTGATAACATAATCAGTTATAAAATATGCCGTTGTTATATAATTTAATTATATCTTGGTCGATCGTATAATGTATTATAATAATAATCGACTATTAAATACCAATAATTATAATAAATAGCTATATATATATATATATATATATATAAAGATGGAATTACTAAAACTTAAATTATTTAATTTTTAATTAATGATTATAATTACATTTTAAGCATCATCTTATTTAAGAGAAGTTAAATCGGGTTTACGATTGAGTCTCTGTCGTGGTTTTACGAAAATAATATCACTTTTGATTTTCCTTTATGTATTTTTTGAAATTATTTATTGTCCCTCTGTCATACAATTTGATATGTATTGGTTAATTCACAATAGAATTTATATTTCAATCAGTAAGAAAATCAATAAATGTGCATGACAAATAACTGAAAAACAAAATTTAGGCTTTATTTAAAACTAACTTAAATTTTTAAAACAACTTTTATTAGTGAAAGATCAAGCGAGAAAGTATGCACCGGATTCATTGTACCAGATCTAGATAAAAATTATAATATAATCAAGACAAACGGTGTTCGCACATGTAATTATCAAACCTATCATTTTTATTATTTTTTCCTTCCGAAATAATTAATGTTTTAATTCTTTTTAGAATATTGATGTTTATAAAATTAAACTATTGATCATTTATATCCTATTTAATATTTTTATTAAAATTGTTTAAAACAAAGATTAATTTATACTTTATTTATAACCTATTTCAAAAACATTTTAACAAAAATAAATTATATCTATATTTTATATTAGGTAAGAATAGTTTTTTTTTTTTTTTATTAATAAAATTCA
>Ga0209700_103467_pt1 | contig 30155 bp, 14 predicted proteins | sample SiratroredBW_FD_187528 | JGI IMG/M metagenome (GOLD analysis project Ga0209700, IMG submission 187528) | Root nodule microbial communities of legume samples collected from California, USA - Siratro red BW (SPAdes) (version 2) | ecosystem: Host-associated > Plants > Roots > Nodule | place: USA...
CCCCCCCCAAAACATTTGTAAGAAATTTGAGACCTATTTAGACTATAGTACACCCGCCACCGAAGGATGGCATCTAACATAAAAAAACAAGTAATTAGACAAAATCAAAGAATTACCAAATCGGCCAACAAAAACAGAAGCACCGCCAAATATCCCACCGGACCTGGTTAGTCCTTTGTAGAAGAGGACAGAAGCACTAATTGGCTGAAATCAGATCTTCACCGGGACAGACATGTTGAGATGGAAATGCGAACCTCCAAGGCTCTACACAGATGTGCCTTGTGTATTCCATTCACAAAAACAATCACTGCTATCGGAGCATTGGTGAAACCAAGGTATACCTCTGTCTAAAGCATGCCTTCAAAGTACCACATATTTACAAGTATGAACTGCTCAACCAGCATTGTTAGCAACTTCTGCAGCTCTCTGCCTCATCATTTCCATTACAGCAGCTCTACGCCTTGAATCAGACTGTTGCTGCAACCTCCTTAAATGTTCTTTTAAATCCCTAATTTAACCCAAAAGAACAGAGTTAACATATACAAGATCTATGAAAAAAGTTAACTAGAGAATAATGACATTGCCTGATCCACAAACCTGCAACGTGGTACGTGGCATTCAGATTCTTTGCAAGCACGAGCATGAAGTTGAAGCAAATACCACATTTTCTTACAAAGAACACAACCTCCAGAAGCCCGTATTTTGCAGTGCATCCCATGGCGGAAAAGCCCCTTCACCTTGCGACAATTAGGATATTGACAATGTGCAGAACGACATTGGGATGCATGAACAAGGAGATCAAGCATTTTCCGTAGCTGTAATACAGAATTCAGTTATATCAGAGATCCTATATGTATGCAGAAAGGTGTAAAGTCCCCACCAAGCAGGGTAGTGTAAGAAAGCAATAGCCAACAAACGTTTGGAGAAACTAGAAGAGTCCATCCAAAATGCATGGGAAAAGACAAAAAAACAAATCAATATCCATACTTCTACAAAATACTACACAGGCAAAACATTACAAGGGAGGGGAACAAAAGCTGGAAAGGTTGAGCAGCAAGATTTATAATAAATTAATAATTATAGATTACATGTAATATGAGCAAGCAATTGTTAAGAAAAAAAAAATCATGGTACAATGAAAACAATAAAATGACAAAGTACTTCTACAACGCATTTGAATAGCAAAGATGCTGATACATCTTCACACTTCTTTATAGACTAAATAATTAAAAAATTAATAACTATTACAGTAACCGCACATTAATCAGCCACACAAAGGGAAGAAAACAGGGGACTTGAGTCTTTATAAAATGCATGACATGTTAGAATTATCATACCATTTGAAGATCCTTCCGTTTACAAATACTTTTAAAAATCATCAAACATGAAACTCAACAAAGTCTTAATGTTCTACTCAAATGACATAGTTCCTTCTGAGGCAACCTTACTTGTGGAGATATCGAATGCTTACTTAAAATCTTATCCATGCTCAAATTTCATTACTTGAAAATATATACTTTATTTGGCATACAATATAAAAAACAACTGAGATATTAGCAGCTTTGACGCTATGTAGACAAAGAAATTAATCCTCTCATATACAAGGCAAAACGTACTCAAATATTGGTGTCTAACTCTCGACGAAATTTAATGAGATATCAAGAAAAGATAGACATGGGATTTAAACATTATTGTCATCATGCTAAAATTTGACATAGAAGACCCATTTTCATTAGAAAGTCCACAGGAGTTAAAGATGAAATTTTATACAACACCTGCAAAACTCTATGCTGCCTTGCTTCTTTGTTCTGAGCATCACGATCCACCATAGATGGATGATTTGTCAACTTATGAGGATGATCAATACCTCCATCCTTTTGATAACAAGCATTGCATACATCATACTCGGGGCAAACCTCACAGCGCCATCCTTGACCAGTTTCAATGTCAAGATAACATATATTACAAGTTGTCACAAATGCTGGAGCTGTTGGATTGTGAAGGTGATAGAGGACCATCATTGACGAATGCTTGGCCCGTCTTAGCGTATCATACTGGTAATGATTTCCCTGGCAGAGACTCAGAAATGCCTGTCTGGTGTCAAAGAATTCGCTCTCAAGAATATCATCTTTGTCCTTTGTATCAGATGGAACATCAGTAATTTCAAACTGCATTATGAAGCAAATATAAAAAATTTCAAAATTCACTTACACTCTGAGCTACTGCATCATTGTGTGTATTTTGAATAGCTTATTCTGCTTTCAGAAAAGTGAAAAATAAAAATACTTGAGAGTTTTCACTGAAATGACCTTTTTTGAGAGTATCAAATAACTAAAACCAAACGTTCAATATACCAGATCAAATTTAGAACTTCATAATTTGACTAACTTAGTTCCTCAAAGCGCACTAAGATGACTAGCATTCAGGTCGTAATAAAATCTCACAGCAGAGCAGAACAGAAGTAATGAACTAGTACAGAAGCACTCAAATTACATGTTAAAATTAGAGCTACTTACTGGATAAAGAGTATGTTTCTCCCTCTGATTAATAGGATGTCTTTCTTTCTCTTCACGCTTTAGTTCTACTTCATAACACCTAAGAATAGGCAAAGACAGAATGTGTGACTAGCAAAATTGATTGGAGGGTTAGGAAGCGGTTCAGCTAGCAAGGATTCAAAGCGAGAAGAGTCATAAAATATATGTTAACAATAAATATCAATACGATCGTAAGATATGATGTTAAGATACTAAAAAGTCTAGTATTGAGACAATATCCACAGCAGCTGCCAGTTCTAATATTTTGTCCAACTCTGCAGTAAAACTTTTATAGTGCAAGTCTTACAAAGGATATTAGATGGTAGCCAAAAATCAACCGAGTCATTATGGAGGATAGTGTAGCAGATATCAATAGGAGATGCTATGATAAAAAAATCATAAGACCTACATAACATAAATAATAAAAGTCTAATAACTTCCACCAAAATTAGACATAATTTAAACATTTTTAGTATAACAAACTGAACATATCACAGAAGGTGTGGTAGAAAGATAGCAAAAACACAGACAAATGGAAAGCCCTATTATAAACTAGTGAAAACACGCCGTAGTATCTGCATTTTTTATTACATTAAAATAATACAGTTTTAAGAAAATATATAACTTTAAAAGAATGATTTAAAAAACGTATGTGACAGCTATTTTTAAGTGAAGTTATGTAGTTTACCTTTGAGGGGAGAGGTCGTGAGGTTACGTATTTTATTAAATAGAAAACTTATTTCGTTTACTAAAGGATAAAATTGTCCAAATAAAAAATGACACCAAAGGTAGTTATTATACAATGGTATAGATAATTATATAAATAATTACAAAGAGGTCACCTTGTATCCACTTTACTACACAAATATTTGTGCAGGAAAAAATTGAAAACAACAAAACATGATTTTCCCTGTTTCTTGCACAAATCTTTGCACGAAAGAAACAGAGTAAAAACAAGGTAATACTTTTGTAATTTTTTGTGAAAATAGAAAATGAAAATATAAAAAACTTTCTCAATCCAAACAGACCCTAACTTTCTTCACGCATCCACTTTTTTATGTCTTTCCATATAAAGAATGTTAAATTACAAGTTGCGATGCTTCTTAGAAGGCCATACAGACTACACAAGAACTACTCAAATACACTCAGCTTACCAACAAATTAGTCTAGCAAGCACGAATATGACATGGGCATGGGTTCATGGTCATTTACTAAATTTATATGGGCAACATGATCATGTTAAATGTTTAGGACTACTCTATTCGTCGAAGAAGACACAATTTTGACATTATGTACAACAATTGACACGTCACATGACAAAATCATGGAGATAAGATTGAAGAATACTTACTTATCACAAATCTGATAATTCTTGCACTGGTTGCAGACCCAACGGTTACCAGACACCATTAAAATACAACAGCTGGTACATGCATGCTGCAAATGAACCATAATAAAATCTTCCTTCATTGGACAAATGGTTTCACCAAGCTGGGGAATGATCACGAATTTTACAAGAAATTAGCAAACACAAGGAACCCAATCAATAAATATCGAAACCAGTATAGTAAGGAAATACTATTAATGTTTGAAAACTTAGTTATATAATGTGACATACCCAACGAATTTAAAAACAACTTGGAAGAGATCTCGTTTACCAAGTGAAAAAAAAATTAGTATTATACATGTATAACAGTAAATTACTTTGTGCATGAGGAGCAGGTCCTTCGAAGCATTTCCTGAAAGATCTGACTGACCAGACGCTTTTAAAGCCCTTTTCGTTATAGTCTTTTTAGTTGTTCCCTTTTTATTTTGTTTTCTTCCATCTTCCTCTTGACGAAGCTGGTAAATTAAATCCTCTGCAGCTCCAGGCCAGTAGTCACCATCAAAATATGGAAGTCTTGCAGCAGTGACCTTGGCCCGACATTCACCCGTTGATACGAAGAAATGATCATATAAGTTGGTGAGATCGACCACAATATTCTCCTTTGAAGCTTTTCTCAACATGGATAGATACCTGAAGAAACATGTTTAGAAATGCTCAAGTTAGAGATGAATAAACCTAATCACATTGTACAAGGAAAATAAACAGATAACTTCTCATATTGCCTATACTGAAGCTATTGGGCTCACCATTCACGTAGCTTATCAGATTTTGGTGTTTTCTGAATTTCTGGATGGCAATACAAAATATAATCTTCACCCTTCAATGGAGGACAAGCCCATATATAGCAGCTTGTAAAACCACGTTTCTTGCAATATTCAAGGTATCCAATCTAAAATGAAATAATTTATATCAAATATAATTTACAAGAATAACCTGAAACTAGAATATTTACAGGAAAAGATTTCAAGCAACATATTAGTGTCCAAATTTACCAGAATTTCATGGTAAACAAAAGTCCGAAGAGCCTCTCCTGTTACTGCTTTAACCTCGGGCCTAAAATACTTCACAGAATCCAAATATGAAAGATACACGCGGCGCTGATTTGGAAACTGACATTCAGATCCAAATTCTTGAACATACATGCCAAATAGGCAAACTTCCACACCTTCTATCTTCTGAAACAACAAAACTACCTGGAATAGAAAGCTAAAGGTATCAATATTCCCAATTAGTGATTTGATTACAACCAGATTGATAAAATCAACTTTATCATCACCTTCGATTTATATGGAAATTCTGTTGGGTAATTCTCTTCCTGAAAAATCTCCAGAAATCGTGGTTTCACTTCTAACTTTTTGTCAACAGATGACACGACTCTTATAACCAGAGCATCAGCTCCTGGAATCTGATAATATTGAAGTAGATAGAAATTAGTCACAGAAAACCAGGGTACACTAGAAAAGAGTGAAATGGTGGATAAACAAGAAACATTGAAAAAACAAAAAAATAATATAAACAACCAGAACTTTCCACCTAAAAGAGGTCAGTCCCATTGATCAAGCAATGATGTTCTATTATGAAAACAAGCCATAGACCTATAAATCCTTCTTAGTGGTTTCCCTCTTTTTGTTTGGTCCCCCTCTACATCAAAGAATAGAGTTATCCCTCACCTGATTCTCGCCTTAGTATGGCAAGATAGTCATTTTTTATCTAAGGTGCTACCCCAACTTTCCTTATAGTGCATCCATTCTTATCTACATCCACTCATCCCACTCAGCATTCACATCTCTGCTCCATTCATCTGTTCTTGGGTTTTTACTACCAAAAACTCAGTTTCATATAACATCACAAGCAATATGCCAAGGTAGTCAAAACCGAGATCTTAGATAGGATAGACACGGTAAGAAAACATGTAAATTGCATAATAATATGGTTTACTAAGTCTCACTATAAAATTATATATAAATTCATATAACATAAATAAGATATATAACTGCCAGATTACTATTAACATTTAAATAAACTTATAAATGGTAAAAAAAAAAAAAGTCATATGCATAACACAAAGTTACAAACTCCAAAATTAAAACCTTACAATTCCAAAAATATAAATAAAACACATTTTTCTTGGGTAGCATACAAAACTTAAAATACCAAAAGAAAATAAGTCAAGTGAACCATCAATTTCATCCCTCAAGTATTACTCTCCCCTAAATTACAGTAGGCTGAAGTTCATACCAAACCTCTCTCTCCTACGCCTTTTCTGTTTAGTAGGGACAAACTCAGTGGTTGCTATTCTTATTAATCATCACCCACCTTGAGTTTGTTGGAGACGGGGGCGGGGGGGGGCGGGGTTATTGTTGTATTTGATATATGTTTTGTTATAGGTGTTTTCTTTTAATCAGTTGTTCTTTACAGCCCTGTTTCTTTTCATTCTCTATATAAAGAGAATCCTTGTTGTCCTTTATACATTTTATCAATACAAAGTTACCTTTCTCAGTTTCTCTTCTCTCTCTCAACTCTAATATACAGTAAAAATTTTACTTTAGCTTTCTGTCATATATAATACTCAGAGCAGATCACTCATCCAACTACCCTGTATTTTACAATTTACATCACCATCTATTTCTCCATTATACTGTACAATGGATCCAAGATATTTAAACTGTATAACTTAGGATAAGGTATGGATCCAAGACATTTAGAATGGTAGGATTGATACTTCTGCTAAACTTATATTCATATATTCTGTATTACTTCTACTGAAATGAAAGCCTTGTACTTGCAAGGCTTGTTTCCACATCCTAACTTTCATTGATTGGTTTCCTCTCTGAACTCTCCAAGTAGGACTATATAATTTGAATAAAGTATGCCTCTACCACTGGCTATTGGATAGCACAACAAATAGATCGAAGGGTCAACCTTCATTTAATCCTTCAGTTCTAAAATAACAATGAAATATCTAAAATATACTAAAGGTATTTAGTTACGGAATAAAAAATTGAACAAAACATGTCTCTGCCAACCACTACATGAATCACCTCGTCATAACTTTTTCCTTGAAGCTTTGCCCTTTCTTGTCTTTCTTGCTTTAGCCGTCTAAATAATCGTTGTTCTATGTGATCACTAAGAATAGTTCTCGGTAAATCCTTGGCACCAAGAACAGCACTTTGGGGTAAGGGCTTGCGCTCTCCTCTTTCTACCTCTTGAATATAGCAGTTAGGGCAAGTATATTCAGCTTGTCCACCATCATTTCTTCTACCATTAAATAGGGCACAAATTTGATGTTGCCACGCTTCACATTTATCACATTGAACCCACTACACACAAAGCATAGACGGTAAATAAAACAAAAAAAATTATTAACTGAACAACAAAATGACATTTGGCAAACATAACACACCCATTCCTCAGTTTCCTCATCATTCTTCTTCTTTTCCAATCTTGACTTGGCAACGGGAGTCCCATCAACAATTATGTTCTCTGTACGAGCATCATTATAGCATGGAATACAAAAATAATGTCGTGTGTCACCAGTGCCTGTGGTATAATACATATTATTTCGTTTGATGCGAACCCCACAAGTTGTGCAATAAATAGGTGGTGGTTCAAAGGTAAGCTTCTCTACAGCACACAATTGACACGAATTTTCACTCATCGAATGCTCCATTGCTTGATTCTTCTCTGCTTTTGACTTGCTCTGTCACAAGAAAATGTTGTTATGGTAACATGTGGATACTAGAGGTAGTAAGAGGATACCGTGTGACATATATCACATGAACAATAAAAAACTAGTAAATATATAAGGCTAAAGAAAATAACACAACCTAGGATGTTAAGAAATGAGAACACAAAAAAGATTTAAAGTCTGCAGTCACAAATGACCATATATGTGGACCAACCACTACAGCTGAATACTTAGATAAAGAAATATAATGGTTAAGTTAGTCTTTATGGTTTATTGTTCGTACAATATTATGAAAATAACATCTTATGAAGTCTAATGAATGTATAACTCACGATTCTGGACCACACAAATTGTAAGAAATCAGATTTCCTCAAAAATGCCCAGATGAGATGGATAAAAGATTCAAGTAATGGAACAGATTATAGGCATCTCATCCACATCAAAAGATTCAATTTAATGGAATATGCATAGATGTTTCATACACAAAAATCAGTAGACCATAAAAAAAAAGACTATTTAAGAGACAGACAGCAAAAGGGTATTTAAAAGTATGCAAAATAAGTTAATTAGGAATCTATATTCCCTCACATAATAAGCATAGTTCAAATTTTGTCCAGCTGATACATCTGGACTGGCCACTGCCATTGCAGCCCATGGTAATGCTATAGGGGCATCATTTCAATTATTGGTTATGGCAGTTGTCAAAAAACCTACCACGTCAGTCCACCATATCACTGCCATTTAACAACATTGCTAAATTTACATACTTTGGTCTGATAAAATAGGGCATATTGTTGGATAAATATGCTTTATAAACTGTTTTTGATAGCTAGACCCGCCTTGGTATATAATTCTTATTAGTCTCTTCATGTTTCAGCACATGCTTCCTTTCAAGCAATCCTATTGGAGTTGACAAGAAAAGGAATTCTACTATACCATTTTTTATACTCATTGTAATAAATTTTCATGTACAAATTCTTAAAATACAAAAGTTCCAGTGTTGTAATGCCAAAAATACATTCTCGTTCTGTCTCATTTGATTTAGAGTGTTAACACTGCAACTAAAGTTCCTTTAAAGTAGTGACTTCCGCAGATATTGCTGTACTTTTAAGTAAAGAACACACAATTATACCTGAGGTCACTGAACAATTACATGTCAGTTAACAAATAATTGCACAAAGTCCAAATCATATTTCAACCAACAAATAGGGAGTCAGTGTATTGACAGAAACAATAGATACGTAAACCATTATCATGAAGAAACATATAAATAGGTTTTAAAGTGCAATGGAACAGGTTTACAGTACACAAGTACAGATAAAGTAGCATTGTTTAAATAATGAACTAAATTACACGTGGCACAAGAATACAAAGACTTACCTGACCAACCCATTGCCTGAGTCCAGTGATATGTTCCCTGACTTGCTCTGGAGTAAATAACTCGGTTAATGAGACTCCCTTTATTTTTGGCTTACCAGACTTAGTTCCAGCTGCATTTTCAGATGTCTGCACAACATTTTCTTGCCGGTCTTGTCCAGTTTCTTTCTCAGTTTTTATATTTTCAGGCCTACCTGAATTTGCAGGTTCTTCATATTTGACAGGCTCAGCACTTGGCGTTTTATCATCAGCATTATTGTTATCCATTTGCATCTCACTAAGCGTTTCATGTATCACATGTGCAGGAGCTTCGGCCTTAACTTCTGTAAACTCAGGTTTAATTGAGATAGACTTCTCAGCATTGTGATAGGGCTGGGGTTGAGACGGAGCATCCCTGGAAACAAGAGATTCACTATTTGCAGTAAAAGATGAAGCAGAATGGTCTTTTTCAGGATTAATGGCCTGGGCACAATGCTCAATCTTTATACGTTTTATAGATGGATGCAGGTCCTCAGAAGTTTCAACAATTAATGGAGGCTTTGAGATCAATCTTGGTGATGTGCCTACAATATTGTAAGGCATACAGGATCCAGTCACTGCAGTTGGCAAGCTTGATTCAGGTTCCGGCCGAATCTGAGGCTTCAATTGAAATTGACGTCGACACTTTCTCACAAAAACACAAACAGGACAACCTGGATCCTTGCAGTTTACGTAATGATGAAGTAACTCCCTTGTATGATGGCAACGAGGATATGGACAATGGCGCACCTTGCATCCATCTATGTGCTTGCATAGCCTCTGTGCAATAAAACAAAACCGTTCTTTACATCGTCCTTCAGGGGCGGAACATCGCTTTGCATGAAGTAGAAATAAAAGCCATCTCTGTTGATTCCTGTGCGCCTTATTTGTAGCAATTCCAGATTCCAGTTGCTCAGCCAAGCCTCTAGAAAGAACATTTCGAACAATAATAGATCCATCTGGTGATAAATTATTGCATTGAGCTCCATCTTGTCCAGATATTCTTTGATGAAAATCAACGTGGAGACGTTGATCATGTGAATTACTGTCAGGCATGTGGTTAGAATCTTGTGATTGAGGCCATTGGTTTAGAATCACAGATTTGGATTGCACCCCAACTGTAAGACTGCTAAAATTATTTTGAGGCTCTGCAGCCAATTGATGTGGGTGCAACATTTGTTGTGAATTTTGAGGCGTTGATGATGATAAATCATGGTGACCAGATGGCAATGGAGGATGTTGAGCAACCCTAGAGCAATCTTCAGATGAGTTCTGCTGGAACGGACTCTGCATCTCAGATATGTGAAACTGTTCAGAGACACGAGAGTTGAGCACTTCTTTACGGTGTTCAATTCCAGGTTCAGGCTTCACTCGGGTTTCTAGATTGGGAGAAAGCTGAGACTGACTGAATGTGTCATTGTTCACCACATGCTGAGGCTGCTGACTTTGAATAGATTGAAATTGCTGCTGTGCATACTGATCTGGCTGTTGCAAGTGTTGAGACCTTTGCTGATATTGCTGTTGAGAATGCAGAAAGCCATCTCTTGAAGTCAATGAAGACTGAAAATTCAACTTTTCTAACTGGTTAATTTGTTGAGACTTTATATGAGCAGCCTGCTGCATACCATGCAAGTTCGAGTGACCACTTAACAATGTGCTAGTTTTGGGCATTGATGGTAATTTAACTGAACTAGTGCTCTGATTGTTCATCATGGGCCCAGAGGATGTCGCAGACGTATAACAGTTTCCAGAAGGAAAATTGTCAAAATTATTTAATCCATATCCATCACCTGATAATAAAATTGTTATCCTTTCTGAAACATGTCAATCTCAAAGGGAAAAAAAAAACGTGCAATATGTATACAGACACAGATGTGTATACTCACAAAAAAACAACAGTCCTAAAAGGTTATTAAGCTTAATACAGGTGCTGGGTTGCAGGTAAAGGTCTTAGAATCATTCCTTGATAAAATAAAATTAAAAGGAGTGAGAAAAATATTACCTTGCACTACTGGTTTCTGATTTTGATCAAAGTGCTGGTGCAAGTGTTTAGGTGAATTGGCATAAGCGGAGGCATAGCTGTCAGAAGAAGTGCCAGGTTCGTTTGCAAGCTGTATATTGTTTCCAATCAAGCCTGATCCACTACTTATAGCACCATTTGAGTTTGTAAATGGCTTCTGTAGTAAACCAGATCTAGTTCCAAAACCCATTTGACTGTTGAGGTTCTGCAATACATGACTATTTTGGCCACCAACATGCTGCTTCTGCTGCTGAAGTTGTGACAGTGGTACCATAGTCGACTCTACACTGGAAAAGGCACCTCCATTAGTATTAGAATCTATGTTCATGTGTGAGTGACTACTGCTGACTGAGAATCCAGGAGTGGGAATCATCTGGCTAGCAATTCTCTGCACCCCCATTGACGAAATGTTCCCCGCTGAGGCAACAGAAAAGCTGGTAGAAGACTGCTGATAACCATTAGACAAACCTGCAATACATAGACTCTACAATGAAGGACAAGAAAATAAAAGTGTAAGGATTGGTGAAGAATCATAATACCTAATATTACCATCAAATCTATTTAAGGTACTGCCAAGCATGCCACCAGCTGGTAACATGTTCACACTATTGAAAGATGTTGATGCTATGCTATTACACCCACTGGCATAAATCATTGAGGCATCCACAGAAGATGCAACCATCATGCTTGAATTTGGAGCATGTGACATACCAGGGGTTGGTATCATTGTGCTGATTGGAGAAGAGTTAACAAGTTGCGGATAGTGTTGGTTTTGATTACTCATAGATGCTCGTCGGAGGAAATTTGATAAACGACTCTCCAAGGTATCCAAGTTCATGTAATCCTCCTAGAAGATATGTCCAAACCATTGTCAACACAAATAGTATTCAAATTAAGGAAGAAAAGTTAAAAGGTACCCTGTTATTGTTTCCAGAATAAAAGATCTCTAGCGTTTACAAGTAAAATCCTTCGAAATAGTGGAAACTGGAAAAGAAAAATAACTAGAAGACTAGGAGAAACCTTAGACCGAGCAGCTTTCAACATGCCCTCCTCCAAGCGCTTTGCAAGATCCTTAAGCTTCTTTCTCTGTACATCTGTAACTGGCTGCTGTTGTCGTTGCAACAACATATCAAATCTGGAAGGTAAAACACAAAACATCTACTGATGAGAATGAAAAAAAAAAAAAAAAAAACCTATTGAAGTTTATCTGTTGCACACATTATTATTATTATTAAGTCAAAAGGTCAAAGCAGGAGAGGAAATTGGAATATGATAGAGACAGAAAGGCAGTAATCTAATTCACTTAATGGCATCTGCACTGCAGGGATACCACAGCAACCACTTTCTAGAAGGATCTAGCCATATGTACAAAGTTAAGCCATAAATTATGAAGAAGCATCAGTGTGATTCAATGTTGTCAAGCAAGTTGCAAATACTGTTTCACACACTGCGTTGTAGTTTATCTTTTGCACACATTATTATTATTATTATTATATTATTATTATTATTATTATTATTATTATTATTATTATTATTATTATTAAGTCAAAAGGTCAAAGGAGGAGGGGAAATTGGAACATAATAGAGACAGAAAGGCAGTAACCTAATTCACTTAATGACATCTGCACTGCACGGATCACACAGCAACCACTTTTTATAATGATCTAGCCATGTGGACAAAGTTAAGTCATAAATTATGAAGAAGCATTATTGTGACTCAATGTTGTCATGAAAGTTGCAAATACTGTTTCACACACTGTAGATACTTAAATTCTCAATAAAATTATGAAAATATTAAATTATAATATTTTAGTTAAGATTAAATATTCAACTAGACCATGCAACAGAGCCACAAAGCATAAACTGACACATAAAAGGAAATCAATCATATGTCAAAAATACTAGTTTCCTTTCACTTCTGTTTTCAGATAAACTCCAACTATCAACTTTTTTTTATGAACCTGTCAATAAATTGGCTTGTATTGTCGAGTTTTTATGCTATCATCTTGTTAGTCAACCTTAAAAAGAAATCATCTGCGCTTATTATGTATAGACAAAATTCCCAAGAAGAATCAACGAAGTCACCTTACCCGCTAAAAGAGTTCAATTGAACAAATGAAAAAAAAAAAAAAAAATGCTTACATCTTCTCTTGAATAAAATTGCGAGCTCTAAGAAATTCAGGATCCATATTAATTGTTGACCGGGGTACACCCCCTAAAGCTGGCATCTGATGACCGAGTGCATTACCATTCAGCTGGGTCAGTCCAGACAACTGAGACCCTGGTTGATTAGGTACCTGTCCTGACATCTCCCCAGGAATATGTGCCTGCAGTTTCATCTTTAGTTTTCACATAACTCAAATATCTTACAGGATTCCACCATCAGCTAGCACTTCATCCGTAACAGACCCCTGTAATCAGGGTACAAACCAAACACACTGATATTTTAACAAATTCAATGTCACAACCATTTGGATGTAAATCAACGGATATCAACTTAATTAGTGGCATGAAGAAAATGAAATAGGAAGAAGCCCATAATATAAAGAACAAGAAAGGAAACAGGTATTGAATGCAAGCAACTTTTATTAATTTTCCTAAATTCTATCAACCAAAAAGAGGGGTCTACAAAATCCCGCTACGCGGATCCCCTTCTGCTTGAAATTGATAACTGGAAGATTAAATTTATACTATACAAATTCAATCAAACATTACTACTGCAAGAAACCCTAAGTACCAATTCGAATCAATAAATATATCTTAAAGAAATAGGGAAACCCTAATAGATTGATGGGTTACATCGAACCTAAAATGGTGGACAATCCAGTACACACCAAGCACGAATTTGGTCTCGCAATATGGAATTGGAAAGAAACCCCAAGTTACCTACGACCAAGCAAACGGAGATTCGCGGTGCTTTTGCCGTGGAGAAAGAGAAAGGTCGGTGACACCCTCTCCAACCAAAGGCACGTGCGGAAATTTGCCACGAATGAACTATAATAACAGAAGCAAGAAGAATTGATAGATAAATAAATAAATAATAAGGGAAGAAATTATAAGAAGGACGGAATCCACAAATATATTGGTTTACGATAACTAAAATGAGTTTTATGAGGGATATTACTCACTACCTATAACCATAAGACTTCATGCATATATTTATTTTTAATAAAGTTTTAAAATTTCAATATTGTATTCTTTAAAAAATTATTATTCTATTTAATAAAAAAATTTACTCATTCAATTTGAAATAACTCCCACACCATTATTTTGATATACAATTTCGTTTTTTTTTCATACTAATATATAATTTATATTATTTTTTCAATATTTTCTCATTCAAATTACAAATTACATATTAAAGAGAGAGAAAAAATTATATAAATATTAAATTTTAATAAGATAATATGAAACGAAAACATTATAATATATATATATATATATATATATATATATATATATATAAAAAAAAATAAATAATTATGATTTTTTAACAGTAGCATCTTTTAGTTGAGAAAAAACAAACTAAGAAGTATTTCAGTTTTAAAAAGTGTAATTTTTTATGATCTATTTAAATTATAGTAAACTTATTCATGAATGATTCTTCTAATTTTTTTCATAAAACACATCACTTTTCTGGGTTTTGAAAAATTACAAAATTACAGAAAAAAATATATATGAAATATTTAAAATATAATCTAATGTGTAATAGTTAATTAAATAATATTTATATCACAAAAAATGAAAATATTTTGTTTCACCTAAAGTTTCTTAATGTAATAGTTGTGATTTTATAATGTATTTTTTTTATCTTTTTATTAAGAAAACAAAAAATTTAAAATATATGTATTATATGCAAATTTATACAATTAAAATATTTTAAAATGATTATATTATATTACTTATTTATTTTTGTGATAGTAATTAGTTTTATTATATTTGTAATATAAGTTTTACATGTTATTAGTTTGATACTTGTTTCATGTAAAAAAGTAATTAAATAAATTAAAATAATATAATATAATATAACTTGAAATTATAAAATAAATAATTAGATTAATGAGAAATAAAAATTTAAGAAATAAAAAAATTTAAATACGATAAAATTAAAAAAATAATTCAACTTTAAAATTGTATTTAATATGTATATGTAAGGCACAAGAAGTTTCTTCCAAACTCTTCGTTCTCTTTAATGTTCCTTCTTTATATCTCATCTATTTTAGAATTTAATCACACCCTAAAGTATATAAGGAGTTAACGATCATTTTCAATCAATCAGAATCTCAAGTAGACTGTACCACAAATCATACTTGGGAGTTTTGGGGGCAAAACTAACCCATTTTGGGTTGGTTTGCAAGTTTGGCAAGTTCGAGAAGTTTTGGTACTACCAAAAGTGACAAAGTTTTGATCGAAATATTTTTGAGCCACACCGATGGAAAACGATAAGAATTGCACCACAAATCATGTTTGGGGACAAAACCAACTCATTTTGAGTTTGTTTGCAAGTTTGTCAAGTTTGAGAAGTTTTGGTACTACCAAAAGTGACAAAGTTTTGAACGAAATATTTTTGGGTCGTACTAATGGAAAACATGAACCACAAATCATGTTCGGGGGTTTTGGGGGGAAAAAACCAACTCATTTTGGGTTGGTTTGCAAGTTTGGCAAGTATGGGAGGTTTTGGTACTATAAAAAAAATAAAGTTTTGACCGAAATATTTTTGGGTCGTACTGATGGAAAACCTGCACCACATATCATTTTTCGGGGTTTTGGGAGAAAAACCAACTCAGGTGAGAAAGTTTTAACCGAAATATTTTTGGGTCGTATTGATATAAAACGATAAGAATTGCACCACAAATCATGTTCGGGGGTTTTGGAGTCAAAACCCACTCATTTTGGGTTGGTTTGCAAGTTTGGCAAGTTTGGAAACTTTTGGTACTACCAAAAGTGACAAAGTTTTGACCGAAATATTTTGGATCGTACTGATGAAAAACGATAAAACGTGGACTACAAATCATGTTCGGGGGTTTTGGTGGCAAAACCAACTCATTTTGGGTTGGTTTGCAAGTTTGGCAAGTTTGGCAAGTTTTGGTACTACCAAAAGTGACAAAGTTTTGACCGACATATTTTGGGGCCGTACTGATGGAAAAAGATAAGATCTGTACCACAAATCCTGTTCGGGGGTTTCCGGGGCAAAACCAACTCATTTTGGGTTGATTTGAAAGTTTGGAAAGTTTTGGTACTACTAAAAGTGACAAATTTTGATAGAAATATTTTTGGATCTTACTGATGGAAGCGATAAGAACTGCACCACAAATCTTGTTCGGGGGTTTCCGGGGCAAAACCAACTCATTTTGGGTTGATTTGCAAGTTTGACAAGTTTGGAAAGTTTTGGTACTACTAAAAGTGACAAATTTTGACAGAAATATTTTTGGATCTTACTGATGGAAGCGATAAGAACTGCACCACAAATCCTGTTCGGGGGTTTCCGGGGCAAAACCAACTCATTTTGGGTTGATTTGCAAGTTTGACAAGTTTGGAAAGTTTTGGTACTACTAAAAGTGACAAATTTTGACAGAAATATTTTTGGATCTTACTGATGGAAACGATAAGAACTGCACAACAAATCATGTTCGGGGGTTTTTGGGGCAACCAACTCATTTTGGGTTCATTTGCACAAGTTTGACAATTTTGGGAAGTTTTGCTACTATCAAAAGTGACAATGTTTTGACCGAAATAGTTTTGGGTTGTATTGATAGAAAACGATAAGAATTGCATCACAAATCATGTGGGGGTTTTGGGGGCAACAACAACTCATTTTTTTGCAAGTTTGGCAAGTTTCGGAAGTTTTGGTACTACTAAAAGTGACAAAATTTTGACTGAAATATTTTTGGGTTGTACTGATGGGAAACGATAAGAACTGCATTACAAATCATGTTTGGGGATTTTGGGGGCAAAACCAACTCATTCTGGGTTGGTTTGCAAGTTTGGAAAGTTTGGATACTACAAAAAGTGACAAAGTTTTAACCGAAATATTTTTGGATCGTACTGATGAAAAACGATAAGAATTGCATCATAAATCATATTCAAGGGTTTTGGGGGTAAAACCAACTCATTTTGGGTTGGTTTGCAAGTTTGGCAAGTTTGTGAAGTTTTGGTACTATCTAAAGTGACAAAGTTATGACTGAAATATTTTTGGGTCATATTGATGGAAAACGATAAGAACTTCACCACAAATAATGTTTCGGGGTTTTAGGGGCAAAACCAACTCATTTTGGGTTCGTTTGCAAGTTTGACAAATTTAAGAAGTTTTGGTACTGTCAAAAGTGACAAAGTTTTGACCAAAATATTTTTGAGTCGTACCGATGGAAAAAGATAAGAACTGCACCACAAATCATGTTCGGGGGTTTTAATGGCAAAACCAACTCATTTTGGGCTGGTTTGTAAGTTTGGCAAGTTTGGAAAGTTTTGGTATTACCAAAAGTGACAAAGTTTTGACTAAAATATATTTGGGTTGTACTCATGAAAAAACGATAAGAACTACACAACAAATCATGTTCGGGGGGTTTTGAGGGCAAAATCGACTCATTTTGGGTTGGTTGGCAAGTTTGGAAAGTTTTGCTACTATCAAAAGTGACAACGTTTTGACGGAAATATTTTTAGGCCGTACTAATGAAAATCGATAAGAACTGCACTGCAAATCATGTTCGGGGGGTTTTGGGGGCAAAACCAACTCTGTTTGGGTTGGTTGGCAAGTTTGGGAAGTTTTGCTACTACCAAAAGTGACAAAGTTTTGACCGAAATATTTTTGGGCCGAATTGATGGAAAATAATATGAACTGCACCACAAATCATGTTCGGGGGTTTTGGGGGCAAAACCAACTCATTTTGGGGTGGTTGGCAAGTTTGGGAAGTTTTGGTACTACCAAAAGTGACAAAGTTTTGAGCGAAATATTTTTGGCCTGTACTGATGAAAAACGATAAGAACTACACAACAAATCATTTTCGGGGGTTTTGGGGGTCAAAATAAACTCATTTTTGGTTGGTTTAAAGGTTTGGAAAGTTTTGGTATTACCAAAAGTGACAAAGTTTTGACCGAAATATTTGTGGGCAGTACTAATGGAAAACAATAAGAACTGCACTATAAATCATGTTCGGGGGTTTTGGGGGCAAAACCAACTCATTTTGGGTTGGTTTGCAACTTTGACAAGTTTGGATGTTTTTGTACTACCAAAAGTGAAAAAGTTTTGATCGTACTGATGGAAAATGATAAGAACTGCACCACAAAACATGTTCGGCAGTTTTGGGAGCAAAACCAACTCATTTTGGGTTGGCTTGCAAGTTTGACAAGTTTGGAAAGTTTTGGTACTACCAAAAGTGAAAAAGTTTTGAACGTAATATATTTGGGTCATACGGATGGAAAATGATAAGAATTGCACCACAAATTGAACTTAACCAAACTAGACTAAACCCAAGCGAACCAGATTGAACCCAATCGAACCAGAAGGAACCAAACCAAACCGAACTCAAGCAAACTAGTTCTGGAGCTGGTTTGTTGCGATTCGGTCTGGTTCGGTTCGATATGGTTCAGTTCAATATAGTTTGGTTCGATATGGTTCGGTTTGGTTTAGTCTGGTTTGTAAAATGAGATTTGTACCCACTTATAAACTATTAAAAACCTTATTTCTAATCGAACCAGACTGAACCAGAACGGACCGAACCAAATCGAACCAAACCAAATTGAACCAAACCAGACCAAACCGAACTGAACCAAACTGAACCCAACCAAACCAAACCCACCCAGACCAAACTGAACCAGACTGGACCTAACCAGAACGTATGAACTAGGCCGAATCGAACCAGACCGAACCGAACCAAACCTATCCAAACCAAACAAGACTAAATCTAACATAAGTGAACCATACCCTGAACCTGATCGGACCGAACCCTAGCCAATAGAACCCAAATGAATCAGACCGTATCGAACCCAAGCCAAACATACCATACTTAACCCAAGCCAACTAGACCAAAATGAACCATATGAGATTGAACCGGACCAGATCGAACTGAACAAAGACCGAACCAGAGATCGAACCCAAGCCAACCAAATTGAATCAAACCAAACCATACTGAACCCAACTAGACCAAACCGAACTAAACTAGACCAAGTCGAACCAAACCAGGCTAGACCGAATCCAAGCAATCCGAAATGAACCGGACCGAAACGAACAGACCGGATCGAAACCAAGCCAACAAGACTGAAATGAACTAGACCGTATTGAACCGGACTGAATCAAATCGAACCGACCTTATCAAACTCAACCAGACCGGACCGAACGAGCAGAACGAACCGAAGAAGACCGAACCAGACCGGACTGAACCAAACTAAACCTTACTGAACCAGAGCAGATCGAACCAAACCAGACAAAACCAAACTCAAGTAAACTAGATCGAAACAAACCACATCGATACAAACCAGATCGAAAAGAACCAAACTGAACCGAACCAGACCGAACCGAACTAGATCGAATTGAACAGATCAAATCGAACCCAAGCAAACCAGACCCAACCGAACCAGACCAAATCCAACCACACTAAACACACTGAACTGAACCATACCGAAGCAGACCGAACCGAACCCATCCAAATTAAACCAGAATAAACCGAATCGAACCCTATTCAATCAAACCCAACCGAACTCAAGCGAACCGAACCAAATCGAGCCACCCTAGACTAGACCACACCGGACAAGACTGGACTAAACTGAACCAGACTAGACTAAACCAGAACCGACCGAACCAGACTGAATCGAACCAGACCTAATTGAACCAGACCGAACAAACCCAATCGTAATCGAACCCAACCAAACAAAATCAAACCTAAGCAAACCAGACCGAACCGAACCAGAAAGAACCAAACTAAACCGAACTCAAGCGATCCGAACCGAACCAGACCAGACCAAATCGAACCAAACTAGACCATATCCAACTGAACCCGACCGAACCAGATTGAACCAAACCAGACCAGACCAGATCGGATCAAACCAGAATCGACCGAACTAGACTAAATCGAACAAGACTAGAAAGAACCAAAACAAACCGAACTCAAGCGATCCGAACTGAACCAAAACCCACCGAACCCAACCAAACTGAACCAGACGAGACCAAAAATTACGTGCAAAAGATTTGGGTGAAAATGTAGTTCTTCGGGGTTGGTTTCTATTTTTGGAAGGTTTTCGTATTTAGGGTTCTGTCCTTTTGTTCTGAGCATTTTTTAACCATATTGGTGGGGAACAACAATAAAATGACAAAAAATGATGTGCGGATGGTTTGGGTGCAAAAACAAGTCATCATGTGTTAGTTTGTATCTTTTGGGAGTTTTCGTGCCAAATTACATAAACTTTTAAATGTTATATTTTTGAGTCGTATTGATGAGAAACAACAACAAAATGACCAAAAATTATGTGCAAAAGATTTGGGTCAAAAATGTAGTTATGTTGGATTGGTTTCCATTTTGGCAAGTTTTTGTATTTAGGGTCCTGTTGTTTTGTTCTGAGCATTTTTTCACCATATTGATGGGAAACAACAACAAAATGACCGAAATCCTGTGCAGATGGTTTGGGTGCAAAAACAAGTCATCAAGTGTTGATTTATAACTTTTGGGAGTTTTCGTGCCAAATGACCTAAACTTATGACTGTTATATTTTTGAGCTGTAGTGATGTGAAACAACAATAAAATGACCAAAATTATGTGCAAAAGATTTGGGTGAAAAATGTAGTCATTTTTGGTTCGTTTTCATTTTTGACAAGTTTTTGTGCAGAAGGTACTATACTTTGGTTACAAGCATTTTTTAACCGTATTAATGGGAAACAACATTAAAATCATAGAAAATGATGTACGCATGGTTTAGGTGCAAAAACAAGTTATCATGTGTTAGTTTGTATCTTTTGGGAGTTTTCGTGCCAAATGACATAAACCTTTAAATGTTATATTTTTGAGTCGTATTGATGGGAAACGAGATCAAAATGGTCGAAAAGTATGTGCAAAAGATTTGGGTCAAAAATGTAGTTATCTTGGATTGGTTTCCATTTTGGCAGGTTTTCGTATTTAGGGCCCTGTTCTTTTGTTTTGAGCATTTTTTAACCATATTGATGGGAAACAACAACAAAATGACCGAAAATCATGTGTAGATGGTTTGGGTGCAAAAAGAAGTCATCATGTGTTAGTTTGTAACTTTTGCGAGTTTTCGTGTCAAGTAACCTAAACTTTTGACCGTTATATTTTTGAGTCGTATTGATGGGAAACAATAACAAAATTATCGAAAATTATATACGAAAATTTGGGTGAAAAACGTAGTTATCTTGGCTTTTGGAATTAATTTTTCGCAGGTTTTTGTGCAAATGGTACTGTACTTTAGGTACGTGCAAATTTTTAACCGTATTAATGGAAAACAACAATAAAATGACCAAAAATGATGTGTGAATGTTTTGGGTACAAAAAAAAGTCATCATGTGTTGGTTTGTAACTTTTGGGAGTTTTCGTGAATAAAGACCTGAACTTTTGACCGAAATATTTTTCAGCCTTATTGATAGAAAACAACAAAAAAATGACCGAAAATTATGTGTAAAAGATTTGGGTCAAAAATATAGTTATTTGGGGTTGGTTTCTATTTTCGGCACGTTTTCGTATTTATGGTCTTGTTCTTTTGTTTTGACCATTTTTTAACCATATTGGTGGGAAACAACAATAAAATCACCAAAAATGATGTGTGAATGGTTTGGGTGCAAAAACAAGTCATCATGTGTTGGTTTGTAAGTTTCGGAAGTTTTCGTGCATAAAGACCAGAACTTTTGAACAGAATATTTTTCAACTGTATTGGCAAAAAACAACAATAAAATGACCGAAAATTATGTGGAAAAGATTTGGGTGAAAAATGTAGTAATCTGGGATTGGTTTCTATTTTTGGCAGGTTTTCGTATTTAGGTTCCTCTTCTTTTGTTCTGAGCATTTTTTAACCATATTGGTGGGAAACAACAATAAAATTACCGAAAATGATGTGCATATGTTTTGGGTGCAAAAACAAGTCATCATGTGTTGGTTTGTAACTTTTGGGAGTTTTCGTGCCAAATGACCTAAACTTGTGATCGTTATATTTTTGAGTTGTATTCATGTGAAACAACAACAAAAATGAATGAAATTATGTGTAAAAGATTTGGGTGAAAATCGTAGTCATCTTTGGTTCGTTTTCATTTGTGACAGGTTTTTGTGCAGAAGGTACTGTACTTTGGTTACAAACATTTTTTAACCTTATCAATGGGAAACAACATTAAAATCATAGAAAAAGATGTGCGCATGGTTTATATGCAAAAAGAAGTCATCTTGTGTTAGTTTGTATCTTTTGGGAGTTTTCGTGCCAAATGACATAAACTTTTAAATGTTATATTTTTGAATCGTATTTATGGGAAACAAGATAAAAATGACCAAAAGTTATGTGCAGGGGTGAAAAATGTAGTTATCTTGGATTGGTTTGTATTTTGGCAGATTTTCGTATTTAGGGTCCTGTTCTTTTGTTCTGAGCATTTTTTAACCATATTGATGGGAAACAACAACAAAATGACCGAAAATCATGTGCAGATGGTTTGGGTGCAAAAAGAAGTCATCATGTGTTGGTTTGTAACTTTTTGGAGTTTTCGTGCCAATGACCTAAACTCTTGACTGTTATATTTTTTAGCCGTATTGATGGGAAACAATAACAAAATGATCGAAAATTATGTACGAAAGATTTGGGTGAAAAACGTAGTCATCTTGTGTTGGTTTTCATTTTTGGCAGGTTTTCGTGCAGATGGTACTCTACTTTAGGTACGTGCAAATTTTTAACCGTATTAGTGGAAAACAACAATAAAATGACCAAAAATGATGTGCGGATGGTTTGGGTACAAAAACAAGTCGTCAGGTGTTGGTTCGTAACTTTTGGGAGGTTTCATACATAAAGACCTAAACTTTTGATCAGAATGTTTTTTAACCTTATTGACAGAAAACAACAACAAAATGACCAAAATTTATGTGCAAAAGATTTGGGTGAAAAATGTAGTTCTTCAGGGTCGGTTTCTATTTTTGGCAGGTTTCAATATTTAGGGTCATGTTCTTTTGTTTTAAGCATTTTTTAACCATATTGGTGGGAAACAACAATAAATGAGCAAAAATGATGTGCTGATGGTTTGGGTGCAAAAATAAGTCATCATGTGTTAGTTTGTAACTTTTGGAAGTTTTCGTGCATAAAAACCTAAAGTTTTGATCGGAATATTTTTCAGTTGTATTGACAGAAAACAACAACAAAATGACCGGAAATTATGTGCAATAGATTAGGGTGAAAAATTTAGTTATTTGGGGTTGGTTTCTTTTTTTGGCAGGTTTTTGTATTTAGGGTCCTCTTCTTTTGTTCTGAGCATTTTTTAACCATATTGGTGAGAAACAACAATAAAATGACCGAAAGTGATGTGCATATGGTTTGGGTACAAAAACAAGTCATCATGTGTTAGTTTGTAACATTTGGGAGTTTTCGTGCCAAATGACCTAAACTTGTGACCGTTATATTTTTGAGTTGTATTGATATGAAACAACAACAAAAACATGACCGAAATTATGTGTAAAAGATTTGGGTGAAAAACATAGTAATCTTGGGGTGGTTTTCATTTTTGAAAAGTTTTTGTGCAGAAGGTACTCTACTTTGGTTACAAGCATTTTTTAACCGTATTAATGGGAAACAACATTAAAATCATAGAAAATGATGTGCGCATGGTTTAGGTGCAAAAACAAGTCATCATGTGTTAGTTTGTATCTTTTGGGAGTTTCCGTGCCAAATGACATAAACCTTTAAATGCTATATTTTTGAGTCGTATTGATGGGAAACAAGATCAAAATGGCCGAAAAGTATGTGCAAAAGATTTGGTTAAAAAATGTAGTTATCTTGGATTGGTTTCCATTTTGGTAGGTTTTCGTATTTAGGGTCCTGTTCTTTTGTTCTGAGCCTTTTTTAACCATATTGATGGGAAACAACAACAAAATGACCGAAAATCATGTGCAGATGATTTGGGTGCCAAAAGAAGTCATCATGTGTTGGTTTGTAACTTTTGGAAGTTTTCGTGCCAAATGACCTAAACTTTTGACCGTTATATTTTTCAGCCGTATTGATGGGAAACAATAACAATATGATCAAAAATTACGTACGAAAGATTTGGGTGAAAAACGTAGTCATCTTGGGTTGGTTTTCATTTTTGGCAGGTTTTCGTGCAGATGGTACTCTACTTTAGGTACGTGCAAATTTTTAACCGTATTAATGGAAAACAACAATAAAATGACTAAAAATGATGTGCGGATGGTTTGGGTGCAAAAGAAAGTCATCATGTGTTGGTTTGTAACTTTTGGAAGTTTTCGTGCACAAAAACACAAAGTTTTGACCGGAATATTTTCAGCCGTATTTACAGAAAACAACAACAAAATGACCGAAAATTATGTGCAAAAGATTTGGGTGAAAAATGTAGTTATTTAGGGTTGGTTTCTTTTTTTGGCAGGTTTTCGTATTTAGGGTCTTGTTCTTTTGTTCTGAGCATTTCTTAACCATATTGGTGGGAAACAACAATAAATTCACCGAAAGTGATGTGCATATGGTTTGGGTACAAAAACAAGTCATCATGTGTTGATTTGTAACATTTGAGAGTTTTCGTGCCAAATGACCTAAACTTTTGACCGTTATATTTTTGAGTTGTATTGATGTGAAACAACAACAAAATGACCGAAATTATATGCAAAAGATTTGGGTGAAAAACTTAGTCATCTTGGGTTGGTTTTCATTTTTGCCAGGTTTTTGTGCAGAAGGTATTGTACTTTGGTTACAAGCATTTTTTAACCGTATTAATGGGAAACAATGTTAAAATCATAGAAAATGATGTGCGAATGGTTTAGGTGCAAAAACAAGTCATCATGTGTTAGTTTGTCTCTTTTGGGAGTTTTCGTACTAAATGACATAAACTTTTAAATGTTATATTTTTTAGTCGTATTGATGGGAAACAACAACAAAATGTCCGAAAATCATGCGCAAAAGATTTGGGTCAAAAATGTAGTTATCTTGGATTAGTTTCCATTTTGGCAGGTTTTCGTATTTAGGCTCCTGTTCTGTTGTTCTGAGCATTTTTTAACCATATTGATGGGAAACAACAACAAAATTACCCAAAATAATGTGGAGATGGTTTGCGTGCAAAATGAAGTTATCATGTGTTGGTTTGTAACGTTTGCGAGTTTTCGTGCCAAATGACCTAAACTTTAGACCGTTATATTTTTGAGCTGAATTGATGGAAAACAATAACAAAATGATCGAAAATTATCTACGAAAGATTTCGTGAAAAACGTAGTCATCATGGGCGGGTTTCCATTTTTGGCAGGTTTTCGTGCCGACGGTACTGTACTTTAGATACGTGCAATTTTTTTACCGTATTAATAGAAAACAATAATAAAATGACCAAAAAAGATGTGCGGATGGTTTGGGTGCAAAAAAAAATCATCATGTTTTGGTTTGTAACTTTTAGGAGTTTTCTTGTATAAAGACCAGAACTTTTGACCGAAATATTTTTCAGCCGTATTGACAGAAAACAACAACAAAATGACCGAAAATTATGTACGAAAAATTTGGGTGAAAAATGTAGTTATCTGGGGTTGGTTTCTATTTTTGGTAGGTTTTCGTATTTGGGGTCCTGTTCTTTGGGTATAAGCATTTTTTAACCATATTGGTGTGAAACAACAACTAAATGACCGAAAATGATGTGCATATGATTTGGGTGCAAAAACAAGCCATCATGTGTTGGTTTGTGACTTTTGGGAGTTCATGCCAAATGTTCTAAACTTGTGACTGTTATATTTTTGAGCTGTATTGATGTGAAACAACAACAAAATGACCGAAATTATGTGCAAAAGATTTGGGTGCAAAACGTAGTCATCTTGTGTTGGTTTCATTTTTGACAGGTTTCTGTGCAGAAGGTACCGTCGTTTGGTTACAAGCATATTTTAATTGTATTAATGGAAAACAACAATAATATGATAAAAAATTATGTATGGATGGTTTGGGTGCGAAAAGAAGTCATCATGTGTTGATTTGTAACTTTTGGGAGTTTTCGTTGATAAAGACCTGAACTGTTGACCGGAATATTTTACACCTGTATTGACTGAAAACAACAACAAAAAGGACCAAAATTTATGTGCAAAAGATTTGGGTGAAAAACGTAGTCGTCTTGGGTTTGTTTTTATTTTTGACAGGTTTTTGTGCAGTAGGTATTGTACTTTGGGTACAAGTATTTTTTGACCGTATTAATGGGAATCAACATTAAAATCATAGAAAATGATGTGCGCATGGTTTAGGTGCAAAAACAAGTAATCATGTGTTAGTTTGTATCTTTTGAGAGTTTTCGTGCTAAATGACATAAACTTTTAAATGTTATATTTTTTAGTCGTATTGATGGGAAATAACAACAAAATGACCAAAAATCATGTGCAAAAGATTTGGGTCAAAAATGAAGTTATCTTGGATTAGTTTCCATTTGGGCAGGTTTTCGTATTTAGGGTCATGTTCTTTTGTTCTAAGTATTTTTTAACCATATTGATGGGAAACAACAACAAAATTACTGAAAATCATGTGCAGATGGTTTGGGTGCAAAATGAAGTTATCATGTGTTGGTTTGTAACTTTTGTGAGTTTTCGTGCCAAATAACCTAAACTTTTGACCGTTATATTTTTGAGCTGAATTGATGGGAAACAATAACAAAATGATCGAAAATTATGTACGAAAGATTTCGTGAAAAACGTAGTCATCATGGGTTGGTTTCCATTTTTGGCAGGTTTTCGTGCGGACGGTACTGTACTTTAGGTACGTGCAAACTTTTAACCGTATTAATAGAAAACAACAATAAAATGACCAAAAAAGATGTGCGGATGGTTTGGGTGCAAAAAAAAGTCATCATATTTTAGTTTGTAACTTTTAGGAGTTTTCATGTATAAAGACCTGAACTTTTGACGTAAATGTTTTTCAGCCGTATTGATAGAAAACAACAACAAAATGAGCAAAAATTATGTACGAAAGATTTGGGAGAAAAATGTAGTTATCTGGGGTTGGTTTCTATTTTTGGTAGGTTTTCGTATTTAGGGTCCTATTCTTTTGTCCTAAGCATTTTTTAACCATATTGGTGGGAAACAACAATAAAATGACCGAAAAAGATATACATATGATTTGGGTGCAAAAACAAGTCATCATGTGTTGGTTTGACTTTTGGGAGTTTGTGCCAAATGTCCTAAACTTGTTACCATTATATTTTTGAGCTGTATTGATGTGAAACAACAACAAAATGACCGAAATTATGTGTAAAAGATTTGGGTGAAAAAAACGTAGTAATCTTGGGCTGATTTTCATTTTCGACAGGTTTTTGTGCAGAAGGTACTGTACTTTGGTTACAAGCAATTTTTAACTGTATTAATGGAAAAAACAATAAAATGATAAAAAATGATGTGCATATGGTTTGGGTGCAAAAACAAGTAGTATTCATGTGTTGGTTTGTGACTTTTGGGAGTTCGTGCCGAATGTCCTAAACTTGTTACCGTTATATTTTTGAGTTGTATTGATGTGAAATAACAACAAAATTATTGAAATTATGTGCAAAAGATTTGGGTGAAAAACGTAGTCATCGTGGGTTAGTTTTCATTTTTGACAAGTTTTTATGCAGAAGGTACTGTACTTTGGTTACAAGCATTTTTTAACCGTATTAATGGGAAACAACATTAAAATCATAGAAAATCATATGCGCATGGTTTAGGTGTAAAAACAAGTAATCATGTTAGTTTATATCTTTTGGGAGTTTTCGTACTAAATGACAAACTTTTAAATGTTATATTTTTTAGTCGTATTGATGGGAAACAACAACAAAATAACCGAAAATCATGTGTAAAAGATTCGAGTCAAAAATGTAGTTATCTTGGATTAATTTCCATTTTGGCAGTTTTTCGTATTTAGGGTCCTGTTCTTTTGTTCTGAGCATTTTTTAACCATATTGATTGGAACCAACAACAAAATTATCGAAAATCATGTGTAGATGGTTTGGGTGCAAAATGAAGTTATCATGTGTTGGTTTGTAACTTTTGCGAGTTTTCGTGCCAAATAACCTAAACTTTTGACCGTTATATTTTTGAGCCGTATTGATGGGAAACAATAACAATGATCGAAAATTATGTATGAAAGATTTCGGTGAAAAACGTAGTCATCTTGGTTGGTTTCCATTTTTGGCAGGTTTTCATGCCGACAGTACTGTACTTTAGGTACGTGCAAATTTCTAACCGTATTAATGAAAAACAACAATAAAATTACCATTAATGATGTGCGGATGGTTTGCGTGCAAAAAGAAGTCATCATTTGTTGGTTTGTAACTTTTGAGAGTTTTCGGGCATAAAGACCTGAACTTTTGACCGGAATACTTTTCAGTCGTATTGATAGAAAGCAAAAACAAAATAATCGAAAATTATATACAAAAGATTTGGGTGAAAAATGTAGTTATGTGGGGTTGGTTTCTATTTTTGGCAGGTTTTCATATTTAGGGTCCTGTTCTTTTGTTCTGAACATTTTTTATCCATATTGGTGGGAAACAAAAATAAAATGACCGAAAATGATGTGCATATGGTTTGGGTGCAAAAACAAGTCATCATGTCTTGGTTTGTAGCTTTTGAGAGTTTTCGTGCATAAACACCTGAACTTTTGACCGAAATATTTTTCAGTCGTATTGACAGAAAACAACAACAAAAATGACTAAAAATTATGTGTAAAATAAGGTTTAGACCGAGTTCAAGAGGGGGGGTGAATTGTGCTTTCAAAAACTTTTCGCAAATTTGATTTGTTCTTGAAGTAGGGAATGAAAGTTCTTTATTCAATCAATTGACTATGTAATTCTGGACTGTGCAGTAAACAATCGATTGTGCGCAGCGGAAAATATCAGAGGTAAACCTAGAAATCAGTTAAACCCAGAAAACAATTTACACTGTATAAATGTGTTAATCCAGATTTAAGATGTTAAAAACACAATCCAGTAAATCAAACACAATCTAGAATCGTAGTTGATTATGAAAACAGATGTTCAGAGTATGATCAACAGTATGAACAGATTTTAATCCAGTCAATTTAAATGATGACAGCGGTTGAATAAAAGAAATCAAGAAGAGTAGGAGAAAAGTCAGAACATAGAATTTTTATCCTGGTTCACCCTTCCACAAGGGCTACGTCCAGTCCTTTGCAAACTAGCAAAGATTTCCACTAAATAGATCACAAGATCAGTTTACAACCCTTGCTCCTAGCAAGTTACAAACTGCTCCCAGTAGTAAACCTACACCTCACTGAACCCCTCAGCTAGTGTGTAACCAGTGTAGAAACCCACTGCACCAAAACACTTGCAGTCCGCAAGCAACACTGCTCCCAGCAGTACTCACCCTCTACTGAACCCCTCAGCAGATGTGAGACCAGTGCAGAAACCCAGTGCACCAACTCAATTACAAACCCAGTAATTGAAAACAGCAAACAGATTACAGATCAACAGGATCAGAAGAGATCACAAAGTACTTCTACACAAAACATATTACAAAGAATGAAGATCAGGTGTAGAAGACTTAGCTTTGGTTCAGAACCAAAGTAGCAAGAACCTCACTTCAAAGATGCTTTAAAGATTCACGTTCTTGGAGGTTTCTTAATTTGAACAACTTTGCCAAAATGATGATCGCACAAAAGGGGCAATATCTCTCTTAGAAAATCTCAAGGAAGGCTTTTCCAAAGTTTTTGTTAACTGAAAATGATATTGCACAATCCTTTAAATACCCAAATCAGTTTTAAAAACAGCTTAGTTGGCACAATTCAATTAATTGAACAAACCATTCAATTGATTGAATTTGACCGTTAGTTTGACCCAGTCAAAGGTTTCAGTTGTAACAACAATAACTGTATTTCAGTTGTAACAGAAATAACTGTCACATTCAATCGATTGTTTTAGAAATTCAATCGATTGAAAAACCTTTTTCCAGCAAAAACATTTTGGGTTATTTTTATTAAAAACAGTTTTAA
>Ga0209700_103468_pt1 | contig 30141 bp, 14 predicted proteins | sample SiratroredBW_FD_187528 | JGI IMG/M metagenome (GOLD analysis project Ga0209700, IMG submission 187528) | Root nodule microbial communities of legume samples collected from California, USA - Siratro red BW (SPAdes) (version 2) | ecosystem: Host-associated > Plants > Roots > Nodule | place: USA...
AAAAAAAAAAAAAAAAAAAACTTTCAACTTTTTTTTTATCCGACTTTAACACCACCATACATGTATGTTCCACCTTAATACAATGACTACTTCCAACCTCACATTCTCTACAACACCCTTCCTCCCATAACCACCAAAGAAATCACAAAGCCAAAACATCTCCATAAGAGCCCTACCTTTAAACCAAATACAGTTACACTTTCTCTTCTTCATAAAAGCCTTCTTCCATAACCTTTTACTCTAACCCTTCACTGCATCACTTTCCACTATCCAAAACACCTAAAAACAGCCTCTAAAACCCGCCAAAATTGCACCAAAATTCAATCATGTTTGTCCAAAAAAAACTGCACTCAAAATCACTCCAAAACAGCCCCAAAACAACCTCCGACATCACCGTTGTTTTTCCCACTATCGCTGCACTGCCCGCGCTGCTGTCGTCGCACCGCCCCGTACCGCCGCTTCTCCTTCACCGTCGTCGCTGCAGCTTTGGGTTGGTAGACCTCACATGGATTTGGAGTAAGGTGGTGGTGGCTTAGGGTTGAGGTGATGATGACCTAGGATTGTGGAGTTTAGGCCTTCCTATTTGCACCCCCACATTACCATAGCACCCTTATATCAATAGAAAAAATCATTCTAGGTTTTTTTGAGTCAGCCCAATATTTTCTAATTTTTTTTTTATTTGTGTACCTCCGTAGTTTAAGCTTATATTTTACATGTTTTTTTTTAATTTTTAATAAAATAAAATTTTAATATAAAACTTTGGAAATAAAATTTTAGGATTATTATATTTGTTTAATAATGTTAAATATTAAATGGCCACACGCGTCATACGATATTTAACATTATTCCAAGTTTTTTTAAATATCAAATGACCACACACGTCATACGATATTTAATATAAAAAAACTTTGACAATCAAATAAAATTTTGGAATTCTTATATTTTTTAATAATAATGTTAGATATCAAATGGCCGCACGCGTCATACAATATTGAATGTTATTATTCTAAGGTTTTTTTAAATATCAAATAGCTACGCGTTATGCGATATTTAATGGAAAACTTTAGAAATAAACTTTGGGGTTTTATATTCTAGATACTTTGAAAATAAATATCTTTTTAAAATATGTAATTTTTAAAAATATAAAATTATAAAGTGTCTAAACTTAAAAAATATTTCTTATATTAAAAAAAAGAGACATATATGAAAATTTCAAGATTTCAAAACAATCAACAAACAAATTTTCTCCATTTCTGATGAAGATACATAAGAGCAATGTCAAATCAATCTTGTCGGGCCATTCAAAAAATAAAAAATATTTGTATTTGTTTTTATTTTCATTTTTGTGGAAAAATAAATATTTTGAAAAATTATTCATTTTATTTATTTAATTAAAGGTACTGTATTAGGACAGAACGTTATGGGGATGTTAATATCTTTCCCACATGTAATCGACTCCCAGACCCAAAATTCGGTTTTCGCATACTTGCTATATCAATTTTATGGGTTTTTCCATTGTTTTTTCTAATAAACTATGGTGGCGACTCCTCTATTTTAAAAATTAAAATAAATTATTTTTATTTTTTTTGTCCCCACATGTAATCGACTTCCAGACCTAAAATTCGGTTTTCGCAAACTTGTTTTATTAATTTTATAAGTTTTTGCATAGTTTTTCCTAATAAACTATGGTGACGACTTTTTTATTTTAAAAATAAAAATAAATTATTTTTATTTATAGTCCCGTCGTCAAGAGGGGGTGTTTTTGTGTGTGGTTATCCTTACAGGGTGGGGTTACAGTTATAATGTAAAAAATATTTAATGCACTTTAATATATGAATTTAATAAATATTAAATGAACGTTTAATATATATATATATTAATTAGATAATGTTATCAACTTTATTTATACTAACGTTAAAGAATTATTTAGTGTATTTATTAAATATCTATTTTTCACAAAATTTTATTTTGGGATTTTTTTTTCTTCGTTTTACTGGTGTGAAATATTTCTCAATTAGTTTATTACAAATTCTTTTTGTGTAAAATTTTGTTCTCAATTGACAATAATTGTTTTTCTCAATTACGTTTTGAAAACTTTAATTTGAATATTATTTTTGGAGATTAAACCTAGTTATTCACTAATGAACGACATATTAGTAAGATTTTTATATTAGTTAAGTCATCTTATCTAAATAACGGTTGAACTAGTTAAGAATCATTCAAAAATGTTATGGGTTTATTGAAAGTGGTGTTTTTATTTTTTTTTAGGAAAACTATAATAGACTAGAAAGTCTGGTTGAATTGATGAAGAATAATTTCATAACAAATTCATTCAATAATGAAAGTAGTTTCTCATAAGTTTGACCAAATTTAATAGTCTAATTTTTTTTCCATATCTTTTTATTACAATTATTTAAGAGAAATACGTCTAATCTTGTTCTTGAATGGTCTTACATTATTCTTGTAAGTTACACTTTTGCAAGCAAGAATCAACCACACTGGTCACTTTACCACGAGCATCTGATACATAAAATCATTGTAAGAAAAATGTAAGAACATATTTAGTTTAGTTATAAAAAAAAAAACATTAAACAAATATGAATAAATACCTATATCAACGGTGATGGTCTTGTTTGCGCCACAACTTCTAACACAATTGGAGGCACTGAAAGGTATTTCACATTTTACAACACACTCAGCAAAACACAACACATAATTTTTATTTGAAACCAAACATGCAAAAGCACATGATACAGGACATCGGAGTTTTGCCTCACTTTTTAGAATTTGTACAAAACCCAACATAACCATGATCAAAATTGCAACTCTATTAGCTTTCATTCCCATAGCTCAAAATTTTTGTATAGATGTTATTGGTGTGAGATTTTAAGGAAAATCAATATCAATTTATAGGCATATAGTTTGTAAAGTAATTAACTTTTAACTTCTTGATAAAATTGTGTGTTAAAGCATTTCAGATATTAAGGGTAACGGGCAAGTTCATGTATTAAAAACACTTTAGATCTATTATATTTTATTTTTATTTTTAATATAGTTTAGTCAGTTTTACTTTTTAACTCCTCATTATCAAATATGAAAGTATTTCAAAATAAGGTATGGTCAGTTTTACTTAAAGTCCTTTCTAATTAGAGTCAACGCCTTTCAAAATGTGTGAGTAAGTAAATGGATTTATAAAACTAAAAGACCCACTTAGGTCCACCATATTTTATTTTATTTTAATATAATTTAATTAGTTTTACTTTAAACTCCTAATTAAAATTATGTGTCAAGTCTATTTTGATACAATTAATAAAAAAATGTTATGATGACTTTTTAGAACATTATATCAGGTTTTGAAGATATACATTAAAAAATATTATTTATAATAAGTTCTGTATTAGTTTTAATCTCATATTGATATTGACTTTGAAAAAACTTAAATCTTTCTAAAAAGAACTTTAAAAGATGCTTCGGAATATAATAATATATTATATTAAAACATAATTAATTATCTTACAGATGTGCATTTCCAGAAAATTGATTATCTAAGTTTTGATTGAAATATAAACTTTAAAAATAATTAATTATTACAAAAAAATAATGCATTAGAATGTTTTATTGAGTTTTTATTTTTAATGAGAAATAAAATAATTGATTATTATTAAATATAATGAATTAAATCAATTTCTTATGGATTTATACAAAAGTTTTTTTTTTACATATATTTTGAATGTAATAAGTCGTACACAACCATAAATAATTTTTAGTGGTCATCACTGAATCTTTAAGAATAGAAAGTGAATTTTACTTTAAAAAATTTTGAACAAGTTTTGACTTGAAAACTTTAGCTGATATAATTTCTTAAATTTTTTGTTTTATTCTTCTAGTTATTTATCTCATCAAGTGATATGATAATTTTTTTTTATGAGATAGATGATTGCATTTATATATATGAAGTATGTTTGTAATCAGATATTCAATATACTGATACAACCCTATTAAGAATGTAATAATTCAAAATGGATGTAGAGTTAGAAAGAATTTAATCATTATAAAATTATCTATGTTTTTTTCTAAATGGATGATATTGAGATGGGATGGTGCAGGTTTCCTTATTCCTATTTTTATCTTTGAAATATAAATTCGTGATCATGTCTGGTATTCAATGAGTATAAATTTTTGATATCCAATTAGTATAATTTTTAATATTAGTTAAATATGTTTTTGAATAAAATAAAAATTACAATAAAGTAAATATGTAACTCTATCCATGACGCAATATTAAAAGGTTGTACATTTTCTTTTTCTTAAATATAAATAATAAGGAAGAGATTATAATTGTGTAAATATCCAATCAGACTATTAAAAAAATAATTGAATAAAGGTTAAATAATGATAGAAAATATTAGAAAAATAATAATAGAAAATATTAGAAATGATCAAATGTATGTTTTGATTCAATAAAATTGAGAATTTCATTCTCAAAATGCAATATATCATTTGAACATAATTATAAAAAAAAAAATGTGTAATTAAGGTATGATGAGAGAAAAAAAATACTTTAAAAATATGGGTAAACTTAATGGATATGGAACATCTTAAACGGTTAAGAGAATAATTATTTCTAACAAAGTTCTTCAAATAAAACAAAATTGTGAGTCAAAGAGGATAGAGAAGATATTCTTCTTATACTAAATAGTAAACTAAGGGTTTATACATTTAACGGTTAGAATTGTTGGAAAAATCGATGGGAGAAACATCGAGGAGATTAAACAAAAATAAGACAAGAGTGAGACTTTTATTTCTACTTAAACTCATACTTGGATACTTATCAATCTTCCTTTCAAATGAAAGTCCCTCTTCCACATTGATACACTCTTCCTCGAGACAGAGTACCCTACTCACATAGGACCCTCACTTGTACCGCTATTCACACACTTAGTAGGACATTTTCGATATAGAGATCAAATTGTACCTGTCTGAGTCGATCATCGCCACAAACCATCGACTATAATACTACTGGAAAAATCGAGGGAGGAAACACCAGGGAGATTAAATAAAGGAATGACACCACTTTCAACCCAACACCTTAAGACATTGGGTTTGCGGATCTTCTTTGTATATGTTGCTCAACTTTCTCATCTCCGCACAATGTGAGACTTTGGACTCACACTTAAATACCTAATAAGAATAGAGGATCAAACACTCTCATGTGAAAAAAATTAAACAACAAATAAAATTAAAAATTAGTAGAAATAATCAAATATGTATCATATAAACTATTTGATTTAATGAGATTGAGATTTGCATTTCCTATAATGTAATACACCATTTGAACATAATCACATAAAAGGAATCATTAAGGTTGTTAAGGTTATGGGAGCTATTTTGGCTATTGAGATTGTTTGGAGCAAAGACTTCAGATGTATTTGGCTTGAGTGTGACTCTTTCCTGCTTTGTCAAACATTTAGTTCTTTTAATCTCATTCCTTGGTTTTTGATAGGGAGATGGAAAAAGTGTATAAAAATATATAAAGAAATTCAGTTCAAAGTTTCTTATATATTCTTTGAGGAAAACCATTATGCTGACAAGCTAGCTAGCTTCGTTGGGTATCGATAATAAGTTAGATTTTAAATGATATGATGTTTTACCTGTTCTTATTAAATTAGATATTTTTTATAATAGGTATCAATTCTCTCTATTTTATTTTGTTTAGCTTGGTTGGAGGGTGTTTATCATATTTTATTGTCATGGATTTGACCTAGTCCTTTATGGTTTTGCATTTTTATTTCTTTTAATAATATGTTTCATATCATGACATATGTTTATATATATATATATATATATATATATATATATATATATTGTAATAAAAGAAAAAATATCTTATGAATTTGTGTGAACTTTGTAAATTATGAAAAAAATTGAATGATTGAGGGAAAAAATGTGTAATAACTAAAAGGGTTACTAAGATCAAGAAGTTACGTTGATTATCTGATAAATTATTAGTGTTTTAATAATAAAAAAATAGATAAAAATGAGAATTTGAATGTATATAAAGAAAGGAATAAAGACCATAATAAGATAAATGTGTGCATTCTTATTCTTGTCCAAAAACCAAATTAGATATATTACTCGTATTTGTATTTAATTAGAATGACATTCTCTATCAAAATCAAGTTGAATCAAATTCCAATAAACAAATGTTTATCTGTTGTTTTTATTTTTTTTAATCCGTTATCTTATTATATTGTAAAAAGTATTTAATGTAATTTAATATATATTTAATAAGTAATTAATGAACATTTAATATATATAGATAGATAATGTTATTAACCTTATTTATACTAACGTTAAAGAATGCTATTTATTGAATTATTAAATGTTTATTTTGCACAAACTTTTGTTTTAAGGATATTTTTTTATGATCGTTTTATTGATTTGAGCTATTTCTCAATTAGTTGATTACTAATTTCTTCTTCGAAATTTGATTCTCAATTGATAATGATTTTTTTTTTTTTCACAATTACGAAGACTTTACGTTTCGAAGAAGACTTTAATTTGAATATTATTTTTAGAGATTAAACTTAGTTGTTCACGCATAAACCACATATCAGTAAGACTTTTACAAGAATCTTGATTATATTAATTAAATCATCATCTCATCTAAACAACGGTTGAACATTGTTAAGAATCATGCAAAATAATATGCGTTTAGTGAAAGTAATGTTTTATATATCATTTTAAAGAAAATCTATAATAAACTAGAAAGTGTGGTCGAATTGATAGAGAATCAATTTCATAACAAGTTCATCATATAGTTTCTCCTAAGTTTGACCATACCCATAAGTTATATTAACATAAACTTAATGAAAAATAAAGAAAATAACAGTCTAAATTTTATTTTTCATATATTTTATTGCAATTATCTAAGAGAACATGTATAATGTTATTCTTGAAGGGTCTTACAAGTTATTATTTTTATCACTTCAGACACTTCTGCAAGCAAGAATCAACTACCTTGGCCACGTTACCACGAGCATCTGATACATAAAATCATTGTAAGAAAGTGTAAGAATATATTTAGTTTAATTATAAATAATAAAAACAATAAACAAATACGAATTTGGTTAAAGAATAAATACCTATATCAACGGTGATGGTCTTGCTTACGCCACAACTGCTAACACATTTGGAGGCATTGGGAGGTATTTCACATTTTGCAACACACTCAACAAAACACAATGCATAGGGTTTATCTGAAATCAAACGTTGAAGTGAACATAACATAGGACATGAGAATTTTGCCTCAGTTTTTAGGATTTGTACAAAACCCAGCATAATCATCATCAAAATTACAACTCTATTAGTCTTCATTATATTCTTTCCCATGGCTTTTTCTCCCAGTCTCTATACCCTAGCTCAAAATTTTGTATAGATGTTCTTGCTGTGACACTTTAACCAAAATCAATACCAATTTATAGGCACATAATATTTTTTGTAAAGTAATTAACTTTAACTTCTTAAAATTGTGTGTTAAAGCCTTTCAGATTTTAAGGGTAACGCCAAGACCACGTATAAAAAACACTTTAGATCTATTATATTTTATCTTAATTTTTAGTATAGTTTAGTCAGTTTTCCTTTAACTCCTCATTAACAAATATAAAAGCCTTTGAAAATAAAGTTTGGTCGGTTTTACTGAAACTCCTCATCAATTACGTGTTGAAGCCTTTCAAAATTAAGAGCCACCTCAACTTGATGTGTGAGTAAGTAAATGAATTTATAAGACTTAAAAATACACTTAGGTCCACCATATTTACTCCGAATTAAAATTCTGTGTCAAGTCTTTTTAGATAGAATTAGAAAAAAAAATGTTATGTTTGTTAATCAGCCCTCTTGATGACTTTTTAGAATATTATATCTGGTTTTAAAGATATACATTAAAAGAATATTGTTTATAATAAGTTCTGTATTAGTTTTAATCTCATTGAATTTGAATTTGGAAAAACTTAAATCTTTCTAAAAAGAACTTTAAAAGATGCTTCAGAATATAATAATATATTATATTAAAACATAATTTATTATCTTATATAGTCATGTGCATTTCCAGAAAATTGATTATCTAATTTTTGATTGAAATATAAACTTTAAAATAATGAATTATTACAAAAAATAATGCATTAGAATGTTTTTGTTGAGTTTTAATTTTAATGAGAAATAAAATAATAAATTATTATTTAAATATAATGAATTAAATCAATTTCATATGCATTTATACTGAATTTCTTTTATGTTATGTAATTGTAATAACTTAGAAAATCTGTCGTCTGAGTAGAAATGGTAGAAGTAGAATGAACACTTGATTATAATATTATTATTAAACTAAAAATACGTATTTATAGAAAAAGTAAGGAGTCAAGTCTCATTTCCACTCAAGTCATCATCGCTCTAAAACCCCTAACTCTCTTTTTCCTCTAACTTCTCTCTAAGTCTCCGCTTCCTTCCGTACCTCATCAGTTTCTCAAGCGGAGCTCACCGTTGGACTCGTGACGGAGAATAGAGCAAGTCTACCCGATCAGAATCTCCGTTAGAGTAAGTTCGTTTTCTGCCCTTTTCCCTTAGAACCATTTTTAGGTTTTCATTTTCCTCTACCTTATGAGCTTGCATCTGACCTCTAAGTTATCAGATAGTGCCTTTGTGAGCTCAGTTCCCTACTGTTTTAGTCTGATCATTGATCAGAGGTCCTTTGGTACAGATTTGAGTTCTTGAAGATCTTAGGGGCTTTGGGGCTGTTAGAGAGAACTTCTAGTGCAATTCAAGTAAGGGAAGCTGACTTGCATGTTACCTGATTTCAGTTTGTTTGTGATTTAGGGTTTCATTTATAATATGTCTGTGAAAATGCATCTGTGATGGTTTATTTGCTGGCATGAAACTTAAGTTGAGTTTTTGATTGTTTATTCATTCTGGTATGTATGATGAGTATGTGGTAATTGATGGAATGCAAGTTGAATTTCTAGTTAAGTTAGTCATCTGAGACATGTGTAGTAGCTTTGTAGTATTACAAACTACATAAATTGTCTGATAACTGATGTTTTCTGCATAATTCGCCCAGGCGACATCATCTCACCCAGGCAAGAATGGTTTCGAGTAGCAAGTATGCTCTATGGACTGTTTTCGCCTAGGCGGGAAGTTCCTTGCCCAGGCGAGAAGGTAGTTTCGCTTAAGCGAGGGTACAGTCGCCCAGGCGAGAAAGCCCCTGGAGCAAGTGTGCTCTTTGGAGTGTTTTCGCCTAGGCGAGAAATCTTTTGCCCAAGCGATGAGGTATTTTCGCCTGCTCTCTGGACTATTTTTGCCCAAGCGATAAATTTTTCGCTTAGGCGAGGGGTATTTTCGCCTAGGCAAAATTGGTCTAGCTCAAGCTAAAAAAAAAAAGAATTTTTTTGGCTTTTTGTTTTCGATTATTTAACTCTTTTGGAATGTAATATATGTATTTAATAAAATAGATTAATTGATAATTTAAGTTTAATTATACTAATGGGTTAGTGACTTCTTTAAATGTTGAGATTGAAGTGGAGATTGAGATTTAAAAGTGAATGAATGCATGAGTAGAGATCTATATTGTGATGTGATATTGTTAAAAGTGTTGATAAAGTTGGTCAAAGCCTAGGCATAGTGTTTTCAGGAAAGAAAACACCCGTGTCTTGGTTAATTAAGAAGTGCATTATCTAAGGATCTGATCAATAACGATTGATATCCTGACTCTATTAGTAATAGGAATCAAATAGATGATCATTACTAGGTAGTGCAAGTCGAAGGAGGTCTGAACTGGGTGACTGCAGCTTGAAATATAGCTAGTCAGGAAAGTTTCAGGGGGATAACCCTATCATACATGATTGATGATTCATTTGTATGGGGGCTGTGTGGATTCACAGATTGGAGATGTATGCCAAGTGCATATCTCGGGGTCTATTCAATGCACGAGTCTTCTGGAAGTAGAGTCATGTTTGTAGTGTGTTAGATTCTTATATTGTGATGATACATGAAATTGAATGTTTTTGATTTGTTAAAATTTGGTTAGCTTACCCTTTGCTTTTGGTTGTGTTGTGTTTGATTTTTGTACCTATGATGATCGTGTCTTGACACAGGAGCAGATGTAATTAATTGAAATGTTAATTAAAAAATGATGGAATAGAGAGAAACAATTTTAATTAATGTCATTAATTAAAATCGTTAGCATGTCACTTTTATTTTGACCAGTTTGAAATTATGCTTATCTAGCTGGCAGAATTTGCCCATTTTGGTAAATAAATTTTTTTCTATCCATTTTGGGAATTAAAATTAAAAAGTACACCAAAATGGGAAAAAAGCCTCTTGTTTACATCACAACTACTAGCACATTTGGAGACAGGCAAAGGTAGTTCACATTTTATCATGCACTCAATAAAACACAAGGCATAGCGTTTTAATGAAACAAAACATTCAAGAGCACATAAAATAGGACATGAAAATGCCTCAACTTTTAGAATTGGAGCAAAACCCAACATAATCATCATCAAAATTGCAACTCGATTAGCTTTCATTCTATTTTTCTCCATCAATTTTCTCGTAGTCTCTACACCCCACTTCAAGAGTTTGTATAGATCTTCTTCCTGTGACTTTTTAGGGAAAATCAATATCAATTTATGGGCACATAATATTGTTTGCAAAGTAATTAACTTTAACTTCTCGTTAAAATTGTGTGTTAAAATTTCATATAGTTAAGGGTAACGTCAAGTCCATGTATAAAAAAACACTTTAGGTCTATTATATTTTATTTTTATTTTTTATATAATTTAGTCAGTTTTACTTTAACTCCTCATTTTCAAGTATGAAAGCCTTTTAAGATGAAGTTGGTAACATCCAAAAAATGTATATTGTCTAACATACAAGTGAATCCAACAAAAGGAAAAAAAATTCCAAAATAAAGTTTACAATCTTTCACATACTTCTGCACCTGCATTTATATATACTCATGTACATAGTACAATCATCGCAGTTTACAAAACAAAAGAAAAGCAAAGGTAAGCTAGTAAAATTTTATAACATAAGCAATATACGTAAAAAGACCAAACCATATCAGTTATTCATAATTTTTTTTAAAAGATTAACATATAAGTTTCAATACTAAAGACATTTTCATTTCGAGTATTCATATCAAACATCATACATAAATGGACTACATCACATCCAATAACCACACATGGACTACATCACCCACATCAGCCACACATGGACCACATCATATATATCGGTCACACATAAACCATATCACACATATAGGTCATACATGGACCTATCGTCTTCCGGAAGACCCATTAAGTATGTCCCTACTAGAGACTAACATCTAATCCAATACCCAAGACTTAGATTAAGCAATTCTAAGAGAAAGGATCAATCCAATACCCAAGACTTAGATTACCAGCAAATCTAAGAGAAATGACTAATCCAATACCCAAGACTTAGACTGTCATTCGAATATAAGAGAAAAGATCAGAATAAGCTCAAACATCCAATACCGAGTCTCACTAGCGGTCCCAGTGTGTATGAACTCCCTCACAGCTTCTCACCACCTGATATCTTAGTTTATGTGACTTAGATCATGAGTGAAGCTTGAGGATCTCTGTTAAACTTAGGCATGCTATACTTAATGTACACAAACAAGCACAATTCATACATTATCCCAAATGTATAACATCAACTTCATCATTCAATCATTAACATCAAAACTCATTTTCCAAATCAAATCACGTTCATTCAGAAACAATTCCTCAATCAATCATGCATAAAGACATATTTTATTCAATAACTGATATCAAACTTTTAAAACATATTAAAGTCTTATAACAAGTCATATTCAATCCATCAAACAACAATCAAAAGTTCTTGCATGCTATTTTCTAACATCATTACTCAAATAAGGTCAATTAATCACAAAGATCAAGATAATCAAACTTATTCAGTGCTCAAGGACTAGTTAGACCTGCAAGAAAGACTTGAGCACTGTTAATCACATATTCAAAATCTTTGAGCTATATTTAAAAGTAACTAAATAGTATAATAATAAGTTACTAGTTTTCCTTACCTGATGACGATTCTCCAAAACAATTCCTCCAAACTAGCTAGTGACACTAACCCAATCTTTAGGAATCTAGAACAAGTTATCAGAACAAAACCAAATTTTAGTAATCTTAATTAAGTTGAGAGAAATACTTTTCTCAACTGTCTTTACTAAGATTGATGACAAAAACCTAAGGAAAAATAGAGAATAAGAGATTTTTAGAACAAATGTGAACTTACTTGTTTGAGATTCTGATCGGTTAAAGATGATCTTAACTCCTCAGCTACTGCATGGTGTGATTAGATTTGAAAACGGATAATGTATATGAGGAAGAAAAACTATAGAAAAGGAAGAGAGATTTTGAGAATGTGAGAGTTACACTGTAAAGAGAGAAAGAAATTTTCGGAGGTGCAGGGATGCGTGGATGGTTTTTTTTTTTCCTTTTTACTGTTCCTTACAAAGTTTGGTCGGTTTTACTTAAACTCATTATTTATGTGTCAAAGCCTTTCAAAATGAAGAACCACAACCTTTCAAAATGAAGAACCACAACTTGATGTGTGAGTAAGTAAATGAATTTATAAGACTTAAAAGACACACTTAGGTTCACCATTTTATTTTATTTTTATATAATTTGATGTTTTACTCTTAACTCCTGATTAAAATTCTGTGTCAAGTCTTTTTAGATACAATTATAAAATATTACATCAGTTTTGTAGAAGATAAGATATTGTTTTTAAAATTTTTTTTTAACAGCCATTGTTTTTAATAAGTTCTGTATTAGTTTTAATCTCATATTGATTTTGACTTTGGAGAAACGTAAATCTTTCTAAAGGGAACGTTAAAAGATGCTTCAGAATATAATAATATGTTATATTAAAATGTAATTGAGTATCTTACATAATTATGTGCATTTCCGGAAAATTGATTATCTAAGTTTAGATTGAAATATAAACTTTAAAAATAATTAATCACAACAAGAAATAATGCATTAGAATGTTCTTATTAAGTTTTTTTTATGAGAAATAAAATAATCAATTATTATTAAATATAATGAAATAAATCAATTTTAAATAGATTTGTATAAAACTTTTTTTTTATTAATGTAATATTCTAGAAAATAGTTATGGAATAAAAATTAACCTAAAATTTAATTTTAGAAATAAATAAGATAACACCTATTTTTTTTAAACAGAAACATTGTTTAAGTAAATAAAAATTAGTTATTTACTTTTATTTTTATAACAACTACCAACTCTCTCTAAGAAGATATTCTGTTTATAAAAACTCATTCTTATCAAAACCACCATCTCTCTAAAACAATTTCTCTTTAAAGTTTTCTACCTTCTCTCTATATTTGTGATGTCATATGTTATCAAATTGACAATCAGAGGATACCTCTAGATTCCTAGTGTTGAGTAGATCAAGAGTGCCCAATCAGATTCTTGAACAGAGTGCCTTTGATTTTAGGGCTTTTGAGTATCTCTACTCTATAGAGGTAAGAAAAGCTAGTTTGATTGTTTTTCATAAATATTGTAATTATGTGTTTATTAATGAGGATGAATGTTTATGTACTCTATGATGTAATATCAATGTTTGTGAACGATGTGGTATGTGATCGAGACATAGTATCTTCAGGAAAGAAGATACATGTGTTGAGATTATTAGTATGTGCATTATTTGGGATTCAGAGGTATCCTGACTCTACTGGTACATTGGATTCACATAGATGAAGATTACCAGTTAGTGAGGAGTCAAAGGAGGTTCACATGGCTATATCCGAGGTTTGAAATATGAGCCTGATCGGAATAGGATATATGGATTAACCTTGTGCATATGGGATCCGAAGTTTGAAATATGAGCCCGATTGGAACAGATGGGTGGTATATGAGAGGTGCACACCTCTGAATCTAACTCAATGCACAAGTATCTTCCGGAAGTAGAGAGTCAAGTGTTTTTGTTTGTGAGTATATATATATATATATATATATATATATATATATATATATATATGATGTGAGAAAATTTGAATTGTTGTAGTTTGGTTGAGATAAAAATCCAATTTATGAATATATATATTTTGTTTTTAAAACTCTCTAGCTTATCCTTATCTTTGTGATATTTGTTTTTTTTTTAAATGTGTGAGTCCCAAGTAATTGTTGGAGAAGTTTTATTTTATTTTATTTTATTTATAATTTTACTAAGATATTTTTATTAAATCTAATTTGGAGAAATATATATTGAAATACATTATAAATATATAGATTTTTATATTTAAGTTTATTATATAATCTTTTCTTACAATAAAGATTTTATTATATGAAAAATATGAGATGTTACCATTAATATATTCAAAATAAGTTTATAATAAATTATAAGTGTTTTAGTAATTTAAAGAAGAGATGAATATAAAGATATAAATATATAAAAAAGAGATAAAGAGGACAATAAGATGAATATGTATATACTTATTCTGAATAATATATCAATTTTAAAAATTGGACAATATTCAGAATATGAGATTTTCGATTAAAAGGAATTTAAGAAATCTCGAGACAACATGTTTATTTATCATTTCTAATTAATTTTTTGATATATATTTTTGTTATAATGTAAAAGGTACTTAAAGTACTTTAATATACAAACTCAATAAGTGTTTGATGAACATTATATATATATATATATATATATATATTAAACTTAATGAAAAACAAAAAAATAACAGTCTAAATTTTACTTTTCATATATTTTATTGCAATTATCTAAGAGAAATATGTCTAATCTTCCTCTTGAAGGGTCTTACAAGTTATTATTTTTATCAGTTAAGACATTTCTCCAAGCAAGAATCAACTATCTTGGCCACGTTACCACGAGCATCTGATACATAAAATCATATGTAAGAACATATTTAGTTTAGTTATAAATAATAAAAACAATAAATAAATATGAATTTGGTTAAAGAATAAATACCGATATCAACGGTGATGGCCTTGTTTACACCACAACTTCTAACACATTTGGAGTCACTGGGAGGTGTTTTACATTTTACAGCACACTCAACAAAACACGTTAGAGGATTATGTGAAATCATACATTCAACAGAACATAACATAGGACATGATAATTTTGCCTCAGTTTTTAGGATTTGTGCAAACCCAGCATAATCATCATCAAAATTACAAGTCTATTAGTCTTCATTATATTCTTTCCCATGGCTTTTCTCCCAGTCTCTATACCCTAGCTCAAAATTTTGTATAGATGTTCTTGCTGTGACACTTTAACCAAAATCAATATCAATTTATAGGCACATAATATTATTTGTAACGTAATTAACTTTAACTTCTTAAAATTGTGTGTTAAAGTCTTTCAAATATTAAGGGTAACGTCAAGTCCATGTATAAAAAAACACTTGGTATAGTTTAGTCTGTTTGACTTTAACTCCTCGTTATCAATTATGAAAGCATTTCTAGATAGGTTTTTATTTAAACTTCTCATTAATGAGTCAAAGCCTTTCAAAATTAAGGGCCACATCAATCAACTTGATGTGTGAGTAAGTAAATGAATTTATAAGACTAACAAACACACTTAGATCCGCCATATTTCATTTTATTTTTAATATAATTTGATCAGATTTACTTTTTACTCCTAATTAAAATTATGTGTCAAGTCTTTTTAGATACAAGTAGTAAAAAAAAAAATGTTATGTTTGTTAATCAGCCCTCTTGATGACTTTTTAGAATATTATATCTGGTTTTAAAGATATACATTAAAAGAATATTGTTTATAATATGTTCTGTATTAGTTTTAATCTCATACTGATTTTGACTCTGTAAAACTTAAATCTTTCTAAAAAGAACTTTAAAAGATGCTTCAGAATACAATAATATATATATATATATATATATATATATATATATATATATATTAAAACATAATTGATTATCTTACATAATTATGTGGATTTGCAAAATTGATTATCTAAGTTTTGATTGAAATATAAACTTTAAAATAATTACTTATTACAAGAAATAATGCATTAGAATTTTTTCGTTGAGTATTAAATTTTAACAAGAAATAAAACAAATAATTATTATTAAATATAATGAATTAAATCAATTTCATATGAATTTATACAAAATTTCTTTTTACGTATTTTGAATGTAATAAGTCGTCCACAATGGTAAATAAGTTTTAGTGGTCATCATGAATCTTTAAGAATAGAAAATTAATTTTACTTTAAAAAGTGTCCAAGGAGTTTTGAATTGAAAACTTTGGGTAATATAATTTCATAATTTTTTCTTTTATTCTTTGATACTATCTGTATCTAAAATCAACAAGAAATACCAACAGACATATCTAAAATCAACAAGAAATACCAACAGACAGTATGTGTATAATATTGTTCATATATGTTCTTTGAATAAAACGAGTTTCTATAACAGCAGCAACTAAGGAATAACGAAAAGTATTATAGCAATAGCAATCAGTATTTGATCTTTCTTCTGAATCTCTGATATCACCTGGAAATGAAAATCATAATAAGCAATGATGCTGGAAAAAATTAGAATAACAGATGAGAGAATGAAGAACTCAATAACAGAGGAGAGGAGAACTCACATTCCACACACTGTCTCTTCTCCTGTCCATAATTCTCTAGCCACTTGGGCCGTTGGCCCATTCTAGTACTCCTATTCACTCTTTCCATGGTCTGTGAATTTTTATTTTTGGGCCCCATTATATTATTATTTGTATCAATGCCTCCTCCATTGAAATTGACATTGTCCTCAAGGTCAAAGTGAGGATAAAGTCATTGAATTTCATGTTCCCCTTCCCATATAGCTTCTTCCTCAGGCAATTCTTTCCACTGAATCAGTACCTCTGACAACCAAATACCATTTCTTTTAATCTTTCATTTGTCCAATATAATTGATGGTTGAAATATCGGTCCTTTGTCATCATTGAGTAAAGTAACAGGGATAAAAGGTTTGACAAAATTAGGAAGTGCCAACACAGGTGTGTGAGTAAGTGTTGTCTTGAGTGAATCAAATGCTTGTTGAGATTTTGTAGACCAATGAAAAACATCTTTCTTTAACAAATTAGTGAGAGGGGCAGCCAACATGGCAAAGTTCCAGATAAACTTGCAATAGTAACTTGCTAATCCCAAAAAAGCTCGCAGTTGCTTCATTGAAGTTGGTACAACCCATTGTTTAATTGCTTGTATCTTGGTTTCATCAACCTTGACTCCATCCTGTGATACAACATGTTCCAAATAATCAATTTGGATTTGGCCAAAAGAGCATTTGGAGAGTTTGGCAAAATAAGGAATGTCTTTGCATGGTGCTTAAGACCAAAGAAAGGTGTTGGATATGTGTATTCCATGTTGTACTGTAGATTAAAATGTCATTAAAGAAAACAAGGACAAATTTGCATAAAAATTCTGCAAAAATTGAATTCATTAGGGCTTGAAAAGTGGCAGATGCATAACTCAAGCCAAATGGCATTACTAGCCATTCATACAACCCTTGGTAAGTGTCAAAAGCTGTCTTGTAGTGATCCTCCAGAGAAATAAGAATCTGATGATATCCTGAATGTAAATCCAGCTTTGAGAAATATTGTGCTCCAAACAATTCATCAAGTAATTCATCCACTGTGGGCATAGAAAAAGAATCCTTAATAGTGACTGCATTGAGGGCCCTATAATCGGTGCAAAAACGCCATGTTCCATCTTTCTTTTTGACAAGTAGCACTGGTGAGGAGAATGGACTTGAACTAGGTTGTATGATACCCTTCAATAACATTTCAGCATTAATATGTTCAACCTCAGTTTTCTGACTATGAGGATAATGATAAGGTCGAACTTTCACATGGGCATTACCAGGCATCAATGGAATGGTATGGTCATGAGATTGTATTGGTAGTAACCCATGAGGCTTCTCAAAAACATTCTTGTATTGTTTTATAGTCATAGTCAATTCAAGCTCCATGGATGTGGGCAATTCCAACAAATGGTGGGTTGACACTTCAGGTGTTTGAATTTGAATGACATAATTCCGCTATAGAGTTTCTGGCTTGTAAGCGGGTGAGTTGATGAAACTGAGCTAGGCTAGGCAGATTTGAGGTTTCTCCATGTAAAGTGATAAGTTCTCCATTGATGTAAAAAGTGAGGAAACCTTCTTTATAATTCACTAAATGAGTATCCAAAGTTTCCAACCATTGACTTCCAAGAACCAATTCAGCTGCGATAGGTAGAACATAGGCTGAAATATACAAAGAATGACCTTGGATTTGGACTGTGATATACTGGACTTCACCTTCACATTCCAATTTCTCTCCATTGCTCACCAACACTTTTAATCTTGAGGCCTGATAGATGGGTAGGTGTAGAAATTTAGCCACTCTAGGTTAAATGAAATTATCAGAACTCCTTCCATCAGTAAGGATTTGAATCTTATGGCCTTGGATAAATCCTGTGAATCTAATTGTGTCTCTCACCGTGGTACTTTTGGCATTGTATGATAAATGAGGTGTTTGATCAAATTCCTTAGACTGATTTTGGACAATCTACTAGCTCTGTACATTTGGGTCTGGCTCTGAGGGTATTTCATCCTCACATTGGAGTAAAAAATAGTGTTTATTAGCACACCGATGAGTAAGGGAATACTTCTCATCACAAGTAAAACAAATCCCTTTTTCTCAACGGAATTGAATGTCAACTGGGGTTAAACCCTTTAAGTTGTTGGGTTTTGGTGGTGTGGGAAGTAATGGTGGTGGGTTTGTGTTTATAGGTGGATTTCTGTTTGTTGTTAATGAAAGTTTAGAAATATTTTGTGTAAGTGATTTGGTTGGGAAGTAAGCAAATATGTGTTTAGGAGTTAGGGATGATGGGTAAAATTTTTCCTCAGAGTTTAGCAAATGACATAGCTTGGAGTAATAAGTGAGGGGCTCGGGATATCACTTCACGCTTCAATTCAGGTATTAATCCACTAATAAAACAATCAAGCAATACAGAATCATCTAACCCATATGATTAATTAGCTAACTCGGTGAAGGAAGCATAATAGTCTGCCACTATAGAGGATTACTTTAGCTTGAAAAGATCCGAACGAGGATTATCAAATTGAGATGGGCCAAACTGGATTTGAATGGCAGTGGACAACGATGGCCAATCAGCTACTTGGTGTGCTTTTTCTAGTAGTTGAAACCATGGTAAGACTTTTCCTTCAAACTGAATAAAAGCAATGGACACTTTCTGCTCATCGGGAGTGTTGTATAATGTGAAAAACTTTTTAGCCTTGTACAACCAAGTCATTGCGTCATCACCAGTGAAACGTGGAAAATCCAGCTTCATAGAGCGATGATGGGAAACAATTGAAGTGTAAGGCTGTGCTGGAGAGTCCTTCTGAGATTTCAGGAATAGCTGATGCAACTCCTGCGATTGCTGATCAATCTTATCAAATCGTTGATCCATTTGCATAAATCGATCATGATGTAAACCCAGAGTCTCCGAAAGAGTTTCAGTTCTCCTTGTATCTCTTTCATTCTTGTGTTGTCAGCCATAAGTAACTCGATGAAAGCACCAATGATACGATCTGTATCTAAAATCAACAAAAAATACCAATAAATAATATGTGTGCAATACTGTTCATATATGTTCTTTGAATAAAACTAGTTTCTATAACAACAACTAAGGAATAACTAAAAGTATTATAGCAATAGCAATCAGTATTTGATCCTTCTTCTGAATCTTTGATATCACCTGAAAATGAGAATCACAATAACCAATGATGCTGGAAGAAATTAGAACAGCAGATGAGAGAATGAAGAACTCAATAACAGAGGAGAGAAGAACTCACATTCCATACACTGTCTCTTCTCCTGCCCTTTAGCATGTATAATTCTCTAGCCACTTGGGTCATTGGCCCATACTAGTGCTCCTCTTCACTTTTTCCATAGTCTGTGAATTTTTTATTTTTAGGCCCCATTATATTATTATTTGTATCATTCTTTCAATTATTTATCTCATCAAGTAATTTTTCTCTATTAACTTTGATTCTACTTGTGATATTCTGTACATCTAAGGTTTATGTTTTATATAACAGGTTTCTATATGGTTCGCTAGTATTCTTGATAAATTTTTATAAGATTGTACACCTTGGTGATTGCACTATAATCAAATATTCAATATATGGAAACAATCGTGTTAAGATTACACTAATTGAAAATGGATGTAAATTTAGAAAGAATTGAATTATTATAAAAAAATGTTATGTTTTATTTATAGAAATGACAATGAAATAGGATAAGTATAGATTTCATTATTCCTCTTTTCTAAATATGTGATCATTTTCATCTAATATTGAATGGATATGAAATTTTTGTTTTATTCTCCTCATTATCGAAGTACAATTTACTATTTTAAATGTTATGTAAATATTTTTAAAAAATTACAACAAAGTAAATATGTAATATTATTAAGGATTTAATATCAAGGGAACGCACATTTTCATTTCTTAATATATATATATATATATATATATATATATATTAAAGAAAAGATTGTGTAAAGAAAATAGCGAAATAGCTGTTAAACCATGCAACCTTCAAAATAAATTCTTTATTTTATTATAAGCGAGAGTGAGATCTTCACAAATTCTACTAATTAAATATTTAATAATTTACGTGTGTGATGATTGATTCCACGCAACCTTTAAAATAAATTTAATATTATATTATAAACATAGGCCTGACTCCCGCAAGCTTTTGCCATTTTTTATTCAGTTTGTTCCAGGCACACTTCATTATATTCTATTGAGCATGGGGTTGTGCAAGATAGCCTCCACCTAACAAATTTACGCAAGATCAGCTTTACATAAAAGAATTCTAGCATCGTCCTCTTTCTCACGATATGCCCACAACCTACACATACATGTCAGTTTTTGGTATTTTATGTGAACTTTTACGCTATATCACTCAATTTTTATAATGAAATATTAAATTAAACAACTAATAATTGAATAAATTATAAATAATTATAGAAAACAAAAATATTTTATTTATCATTTCTAATATATATTATTCATTTTTCAGTTATAGTGTAAAAAGTATTTAATGTGCTTTAATATATAAATTGAAGAAGTATTTAATGTACTTTAATATATAAATTGAAGAAGTATTTAATGTACTTTAATATATATATATATATATATATATATATATATATATATATATATATATATATATATATATATATATAATGCTATCATTAAAGTTTATTTTGCACAAATTCTTGTTTTGGGAATTTTTTATGATATTTTATTGGGGTAAGCTATTTCTCAATTAGTTGATTACTAATTTCTTATGTAAAATTTGATTCCCAATTGATAACAATTTTCTTTTTCACAATTACGTTTACAAGATTTCAATTTAAATATTATTTTTTGAGATTAAACTTAATAGTTCACGCATCAACGATATATTAAAAAATCTTATCTATATTAGTTAAATCATCTGATCTAAAACATGGTTGAACATTGTTAAGAATCGATTAAAATGGTCTGTGTCTATTGAAAGTAATGTTTTATTTTTTTAAAGAAATACTACAATGGACTAGAAAGAGTGGTTGAATTGATAGAGAATCAATTTCATAACAAGTTCAACAAATAACAAAAGTAATTCATCTTAAGTTTGACCATACCTAATAAACTATATGAAAAACAAAAAAATAACAGTCTAAATTTTATTTTTTATTGCAATTATCTAGGAAAAACATGTCTAATCTTGCTCTTGAAAGGTCTTACAAGTTATTATTTTTATCACTTCAGACACTTTTCCAAGCAAGAATCAACGACGTTGGTCACATTACCACGAGCATCTGATATATAAAACCATTGTATTATAAGAAAGATGTAAGAACATAGTTAGTTTAGTTATAAACAATAAAAACATTAAACAAATATGAATTTGGTTAAAGAATGAATACCGATATGAATGGTGATGGTCTTGTTTACGCCACAGTTACTAGCACATTTGGAGACAGGCAAAGGTAGTTCACATTTTATCATGCACTCAATAAAACACAAGGCATAGGGTTTTAATGAAACAAAACATAACTTTTAGAATTGGTGCAAAACCCAACATAATCATCATCAAAATTGCAACTCCATTAGCTTTCATTCTATTTTTCTCCATCAATTTTCTCCCAGTCTCTACACCCCACTTCAAGAGTTTGTATAGATCTTCTTGCTGTGACTTTTTAGGGAAAATCAATATCAATCTATGGGCACATAATATTGTTTGCAAAGTAATTAACTTTAACTTCTCGTTAAAATTGTGTGTTAAACTTTCAGATAATTAAGGGTAACGTCAAGTCTATGTATAATATTTTTCATATAGTTTAGTCAATTTTACTTTAGCTCCTCATTTTCAAGTATGAAGGCCTTTCAAGATGAAGTTTGGTCGGTTTTACTGAACCTCCTCATTACTTTGTGTCAAAGCCTTTCAAAATGAAGAACTACATCAACTTGATGTGTGAGTAAGTAAATGAATTTATAAGACTTAAAAGACACACTTAGGTTCACCATTTTATTTTATTTTTATATAATTTGATCAGTTTTACTCTTAACTCCTGTTTAAAATTCTGTGTGAAGTCTTTTTGGATATAATTATAAAAAAAATGTTATGTATTTTGAAGAATTTTTAAAATATTACATCAGTTTTGTTCAAGATAAGATATTGTTATTAATAAGTTTTTTTTTAACAGCCATTGTTTTTAATAAGTTCTGTATTAGTTTTAATCTCGTATTGATTTTGACTTTGACTTTGGAAAAACGTAAATCTTTCTAAAGAGAACGTTAAAAGATGCTTCAGAATATAATAATATGTTATATTAAAACGTAATTGAGTATCTTACATAATTATGTGCATTTCCGGAAAATTGATTATCTAAGTTTAGATTGAAATATAAAATTTAAAAATAATTAATCACAACAAGAAATAATGCATTAGAATGTTCTTATTAAGTTTTTTTATGAGAAATAAAATAATCAATTATTATTAAATATAATGAAATAAATTAATTTTAAATAGATTTGTATAAAACTTTTTTTTATTAATGTAATATTCTAGAAAATAGCTATGAAATAAAAACTAATCTAAAATTTAATTTTAGAGATAAATAAGATAATATCTATTTTCTTTTAAACAAAAACGTTGTTGAAGTAAATAAAAGTTAGTTATTTATTTTTATTTTTATAACAACCACCAACTCTCTCTCTCTAAGAAGATATTCTGTTTATAAAAACTACAAACTCTCCCACTTTCTTTAAGTAGATATACATTTTCATTCTTATGAAAACCACCATCTCTCTAAAACAATTTCTCTTTAAAATTTTCACCTTCTCTCTAGATTACGTTATCAGAGGATACCCCTAGATTCCTAGCGTTGAGTAAATCAAGAGTGTCCGATCAGATTCTTGAACAGAGTTAGGTTGTTCGATTTTAGGATTTTTGAGTATCTATACTCTATAGAGGTAAGGAAAACCAATTTGATTGTTTTTTATAAATATTGTAATTATTTGTTTATTAATGAGGATGAATGTTTATGTTTGTGAATGATGTGGTGTGTGATCGAGACATAGTAACTTCAGAAAAGGAGATACCGTGTTGAGATTATTAGGATGTGCATTGTTTGGGATTTAGAGGTATCCTGACTCTAGTGGTACATTGGATTCACATAGACGAAGATTAACAGTTAGTGAAGAGTCGAAGGAGGTTCATATGGCCATATTCGAGGTTTGAAATATGAGCCCGATCGGAATAGGACATATGGATTAACCTTGTGCATATGGGATCCGAGGTTTGAAATATAAGCCCGATCGAAATAATTTATATCCGAGGTTTGAAATATAAGTCCGATCGGAACATATAGGTGGTATATGATAGGTGCACACCTATGACTCTAACTCAATGCACAAGTGTCTTCCGAAAGTAGAGAGTCTTGTGAGTCAGTATATGTATGATGTGAGATAAATTCTGAAAGTTTGAATTGTTATAGTTTGGTTGAGATATAAATTCAATTTATGAAAATATATATATTTTTTAAAACTCTATAGCTTATCCTTATTTTTGTGTAGTGTTTGTTTTGTTTTTAACAAAAAAATTTGACAAGTGGTGTGAGTCGCACGTGAATTATTGAAGAAACCTTATTTTATTTTATTTTATTTATAATTTTACGAAGATATTTTTATTAAATCTTATTTAGAAAAGTATATTTTAAAATATATTATAAATATATGGATTTTTATATTCAAATTTATTATATAATCTTTTCATGCAATAAAGTTTCCATTATATAAAAAATATGAAATGTTACCATTAATATGATCAAAATAAGTTTTGTAATAAATTATAAGTGTTTTAGTAATTTAAAGAAGAGATGAATATAAAGATATAAATATATACAAAAGGAGATAAAGGGGAGAATAAGATGAATATGTATATACTTATTCTCAATAATATATCAATTTAAAAAATTGGACAATATTCAGAATATGAGATTCTCGATTAAAAGGAATTTAAGAAATCTCGAGACAACATGTTTATTTATCATTTCTAATTAATTTTTTTGATATATATTTTTGTTATAATGTAAAAGGTACTTAAAGTACTTTAATATACAAACTCAATAAGTGTTTGATGAACATTATATATATATATATATATATATATATATATATATATATATAACTTAATGAGAAACAAAAAAATAACAGTCTAAATTTTACTTTTCATATATTTTATTGCAATTATTGTCTAATCTTCCTCTTGATGGGTCTTACAAGTTATTATTTTTATCAGTTCAGACATTTCTGCAAGCAAGAATCAACTATCTTGGCCACGTTACCACGAGCATCTGATACATAAAATCATATGTAAGAACATATTTAGTTTAGTTATAAATAATAAAAACAATAAATAAATATGAACTTGGTTAAAGAATAAATACCGAAATCAACGGTGATGGTCTTGTTTACGCCACAACTTCTAACACATTTGGAGTCACTGGGAGGTATTTTACATTTTGCAGCACACTCAACAAAACACGATAGAGGATTATCTGAAATCATACATTCAACAGAACATGCCATAGGACATGAGAATTTTGCCTCAGTTTTTAGGATTTGTAGAAAACCCAGCATAATCATCATCAAAATTACAACTCTACTAGTCTTCATTATATTCTTTCCCATGGCTTTTCTCCCAGTCTCTATACCCTAGCTCAAAATTTTGTATAGATGTTCTTGCTGTGACACTTTAACCAAAATCAATATCAATTTATAGGCACATAATATTATTTGTAAAGTAATTAACTTTAATTTCTTAAAATTTTGTGTTAAAGCCTTTCAGATTTTAAGGGTAACGTCAAGTCCACGTACAAAAAAACATTTGGTATAGTTTAGTCAGTTTGACTTTAACTCCTGGTTATTATGAAAGCATTTATAGATACGTTTTTATTTAACCTTCTCATTAATGAGTCAAAGCCTTTCAAAATTAAGGGCCACATCAATCAACTTGATGTGTGAGTAAGTAAATGAATTTATAAGACTAACAAACACACTTAGCTCCACCATATTTCATTTTATTTTTAATATAATTTGATCATTTTTACTTTTTACTCCTAATTAAAATTATGTGTCAAGTCTTTTTAGATACAATTAGTAAAAAAAAATGTTATGTTTGTTAATCAGCCCTCTTGATGACTTTTTAGAATATTGTATCTGGTTTTAAAGATATATATTAAAAGAATATTGTTTATAATATGTTCTGTATTAGTTTTAATCTCATACTGATTTTGACTCTGTAAAACTTAAATATTTCTAAAATGAACTTTAAAAGATGCTTCAGAATACAGTAATATATTATATTAAAACATAATTGATTATCTTACATAATTATGTGGATTTGCAAAATTGATTATCTAAGTTTTGATTGAAATATGGAAACAATCCTGTTAAGATTACACTAATTGAAAATGGATGTAAATTTAGAAAGAATTGAATTATTATAAAAAATGTTATGTTTTATTTTATAGAAATGACAATGAAATAGGATAAGTATAGATTTCATTATTTCTCTTTCTATTTTTGAGATATAAATATATCATTTTCATCTAATATTGAATGGATATGAAATTTTTGTTTTATTTTCTCATTATCGAAGTACAATTTACTATTTTAAATGTTAGTTAAATATTTTTAAAAAATTACAACAAAGTAAATATGTAATATTATTAAGGATTTAATATTAAGGAAATGCATATTTTCATTTCTTTTATATATATATATATATATATATATATATATATATATATATATATATATTTATTTTTTTTATATATATATATATATATATATATATATATATATATATATATATATATATTAAAGAAAAGATTGTGTAAAGAAAATAGGGAAATAGATTTTAAATTATGCACCCTTCAAAATAAATTCTTTATTTTATTGTAAGCGTGGGTCATATCTTTGCAAACTCTACTAATTAAACATCTAATAATTTAAGTGTGTGATGATTGATTCCACCTAACTTTCAAAATAAATTTAATATTATATGATAAAAGTAAGTCTGGCTCCCACAAGCTTCTGTCATTTTTTATTCAGTCTGTTCCACGCACAATTTATTATATTTTATTAAACATGGGATTGTGCAAAATAGTCTCCACCCAACAAATCTACGCAAGATCAGCTTTGCATCAAGAATTCTAACATCGTCCTTTTTCACGATATGCCCACAACCCACACATACATGTTAGTTTTTGGTATTTTGCGTGGGCTTTTAGTCTACGCTATATCACTCAATTTTTATAGTGAAATATTAAATCAAAAAACTAATTATAATAATTGAATGGATTATAAATAATTATAGAAAACAAAAATATTTTATTTGTCATTTCTAATATATATTATTCATTTTTGAGTTATATTGTAAAAAGTATTTAATGTACTTTAATATATAAATTGAAGAAGTATTTAATGTACTTTAATATATAAATTGGAAAAGTATTTAATGTACTTTAATATATATATATATATATATATATATATATATATATATATATATATATATATATATATATATATATAATATGCTATCATTAAAGTTTATTTTGCACAAATTCTTGTTTTGGGAATTTTTTATGATATTTGATTGGGGTAAGCTATTTCTCAATTAATTGATTACTAATTTCTTATGTAAAATTTGATTCCCAATTGACAACGATTTTCTTTTTCACAATTACGTTTACAAGATTTCAATTTTAATATTATTTTTTGAGATTAAACTTAATAGTTCACGCATCAACGATATATTCAAAAATCTTATCTATATTAGTTAAATCATCTGATCTAAAACATGGTTGAACATTGTTAAGAATCGATTAAAATGGTCTGTGTCTATTGAAAGTAATGTTTTATTTTTTTAAAGAAATACTATAATGGACTAGAAAGAGTGGTTGAATTGATAGAGAATCAATTTCATAACAAGTTCAACAAATAACAAAAGTAATTCATCTTAAGTTTGACCATACCTAATAAAAATTGGTCATATTAACATAATTATGTGTCAAAGGCTTTCAAAATTGAGAGCCACATCAACTTGATGTATGAGTAAATAAATGAATTTATAAGACCTAAAAACACACTTAGACCACCATATTTTATTTTATTTTTAATATAATTTGGTCAGTTTTACTCTTAACTCCTAATTAAAATTCTGTGTCAAGTCTTTTCTGATACAATTATAAGAAAAATGTTACGTATGTTCATCAACCCTTTTGAAGACTTTTTAGAATATTACATCTGGTTTTGTTGAAGCTATAGATTAAAAAGATATGGTTTCTAATAAGTTCTGCATTAGTTTTAATCTCATATTGATTTTGACTTTGGAAAAACGTAAATCTTTCTAAAGAGAACGTTAAAAGATGCTTAAGAATATAATAATATATTATATTAAAACGTAATTGAGTATCTTACAATAATGATGTGCATTTCCGGAAAATTGATTATCTAAGTTTTGATTGAAATATAAACTTTAAAAATAATTAATCACTACAATAATGCATTAGAATGTTCTAATTAAGTTTTTTATGAGAAATAAAATAATCAATTGTTATTAAATATAATGAAATAAATCAATTTTTTATATAGATTTATATAAAGCTTTTTTTTTTATTGATATGACAGAAATAAATTTTGTAATAAATTATTAGTGTTTTAGTAATTTGAAGAAGAGATGAATATGAAGATATAGACATGTACTGAAAAGGAGACAAGAATGAGAATAAGATGAATATATATATATATATATATATATATATATATATATATATATATATATATATATATATATATATGTATATATATATTTATTTATTCTCATTAACTATCAATTTTAAAAATACATTTTCATATCCAGCCAATATGAGATTCTAGGAGTTTAAGAAATCTTGAAACAACATGTTTATTTATCATTTCTAATTAATTATTTTGATATGTTTTCTTATTATAGTGTAAAAGGTATTTATTGTACTTTAATATAAGAACTCAATAAGTGTTTGATAAACATTATATATTATTTATTGTATTTCTTCAATGTTTATTTTGCACAAAATTTTATTTTAAGTATTGTTTTTATGATTTTTTTTATTGATATGAAATAGATCATTTAATAAAGCATAAGTGTTTTAGTAATCTAAAAAGAATGTGAATATGGATAAGATGAATATGTAGATACTCATTTTCATTCACATATCACTTATGCCGATCCTTAATTATGCCTGGTTGAGCTTCAAAGCTGAAATTGTCCTTGATTTGCGCTTTATTCATTTCTAGGACACGACTAGGATCAGACACATAATTCCTTAATCGAGACGAATGAAATACATTGTGTAGGTTAGCTAACTGAGAGGGTAAAGCAATTTCATAAGCTACTAGTCTTATCTTTCTAAGAATTTGATAAAACCCACCAAACTTAGGTGACAATTTTCTTGATCTGATAGCCCTTCCTACACCTTTGGTAGGTATTACCCTCATAAATACATGGTCTCCAGCTACAAACTCCAAAGGTTTCCTCCTTTGATTTGCATAAGACTTCCGTCTACTCAGGGAACTCTTCATCCTCTCTTAAATTCGTTTCACCTTCTCAGTAGCATTTTGAAGCAACTCTGGTCCTACCAACACTATCTCTCCATTCTGATACCAACAAAGAGGAGTTCTACCCTTCTTGGCATAGAAAACTTCAGACGATGCCATACCAATACTGGCTTAATAAATGTTGTTGTATGTAAACTCCACCAAATGCAACATCTCGTCCCAAACACCCAAATGATCCATCATAGAAGTCCTCAACAAATCTTCCAAAGATTCGATCGTTCACTCTGATTGCCCATCAGTTTGATGATGCTATGTATGACTCATTCTTAACTTGGTTCCCAAGGCATCTTGAAGAGTCTGGAAAAATCGTGATGTAAACATGGGGTCTCGGTCATATACTATGCTAGAAGGCACTCCGTGCAATCTCACAATTTCCTTAATATATGTCTGAGCTAACTTGGTTATAGATATTCTCAGATTCACAAGCAGAAAATGAGCACTCTTAGTCGGCCGATCAACTATCACCCACACTGCATCATGACCCCTCACTGACCTTGGCAAATGGGTAACAAAACCATAGCAATACTATCCCATTTCCACTCAGGAATATCCAACTGCTGCAATAAACCACCAGGCTTCTTATGCTCTACCTAAGCTTTCTGACATGTTAGGCATGTAGCCACATACTGAGTTATGTTCTCCAAAGCACTCCTTCAACTCCTGATACATCGTAGTCATACCTGGGTGTAAGCTAAGATGACTCTTATGACCTTCTTCAAGAATCATTCTTTTCAGCTCCACATCTGCAGGTATACACAACCTGCCCTTGAACCTCAACAACCCATCAGCTCCCAACTCAAAGTCTCTTACTTTCTATGATCCCAA
>Ga0209700_103469_pt1 | contig 30138 bp, 16 predicted proteins | sample SiratroredBW_FD_187528 | JGI IMG/M metagenome (GOLD analysis project Ga0209700, IMG submission 187528) | Root nodule microbial communities of legume samples collected from California, USA - Siratro red BW (SPAdes) (version 2) | ecosystem: Host-associated > Plants > Roots > Nodule | place: USA...
CTGGAATTTCATTAATCAATTAAAATTTAAATATTTTCATATTTTTCACACACACATATATATATATGTATATGTATATATATATATATATATGTATATGTATATATATATGTATATATATATATATATATATATGTATATATATATATATATATATATATATATATATATATATATATATATATATATGTATATGTATATATATATGTATATATATATATATATATATGTATATCTCTTTAATAAATAAAATTTAGGTATATATTTTTAATAATCAAATTATCCAAAAAAATAAAAGTAAAAAAGTTATGTAAGATTAAAAAAAGCATACAAATTATATAGAGTAAAAATATTAAAACAATTATTTTTTATTAATCAAATTAATAAAAATATATGATTATGAAAAAATTTAGAAAAAAAATAAAAAAGTTTAAAAATTTCATTAATCAAATTATTAAAAAATATTTTAAATAAAAAAATTATGTAGAAATGTAAAGATCATAAAAAAATAGAAAAATTAAAAAAGAAAGAAATATTGAAGCATGGCTTTTTGAAAAAAGAAAGAGAGAAGTCATGCTAAAAAATGAAATAAAAAATATATAAAAATATAAAAATAAAGAAAGAATAAAAGTTGAAAGAAAAAAATGAAAAAAGTAAAAGAGCATAAAAGTTGGAAGGAATTGTTGATAGTAAGTATGACTTCTATAAAAATAAAAAGAATAGTAAAAAAATTGAAATCATGTATTTAAAAAATAATCTTGTAAAAATGAATTAAAAGTGGTTCATCATTATTAGTCTATAGTCGTGTTTAGAAAATAAAAAATTTATATTTTAAAATAATTATTCTGAATTACGACTTATTTATTTATGTAATTTTTTAGAAATATATTTATTGGTATTTTTTTTAAAAAAAAAATACACCAATGTGGTAAAAGAACTTTAAATAATTATTCTATGGATGTTATTATTGTTATTTTCATAAATTATCTTTACTCTTTCTTACTAACTAACTAACAATTTGTCTTGAAACATCAACTTGTATTTTGATAAGAGTGAGACTTAGTCAAAGTAATGCATTTCTTTTCTTCTAAATAACCCACATTTTCTATCTATTACTGCGTTTTTTTCCTTGCACGCTCTATTTCACCGTTAGCAAATAGATTAGATAGATCGTTAAATATTTACATGCTTATCATAACTGGGTCGAACAAGAGAATATTTATTGTGAATGATTGAAGCTGTTGAGCTTGAATCTAAAGTTGTATTGATTGGTTGTGAAGTGTTATTGAAGATGTTGAATCATGTAATTGAATTTACCACTGCAGAGTTTTGGGAGCCAAATGTGGGATGCTGCATTTGCTATTCAGGCAATACTCAGTTGTGATGTGAGTGAAGAGTATGGGCCTACACTTCGGAAAGCACACGACTTCGTGAAGGCTTCACAAGTACTAACTTTTCTCTCATATAACTTAATTAATCCTTGCTTTTGAAATAAATAATGAGAGGTGGATGTTAATTATTTGTTTAAAGGTCAGTGAAAACCCATCTGGTGACTTCAAAGCAATGTACAGACACATATCCAAAGGAAGCTGGACATTCTCAATGCATGATCAAGGTTGGCAAGTCTCAGACTGCACGGCAGAAGGACTCAAGGCAAGATTCACCAAAATCAATCCATGCAATACATAGACATGAACATGAACATCACACTTTCTTTCTTATAATATATTTGTATATGCACAGGCTGCACTCCTTCTGTCAGAAATGCCAACTGATCTAGTTGGGGAAAGAATGGAATCACAGCGATTTTTTGATGCTGTTAATGTCATACTCTCTCTTCAGAGCAGTAATGGCGGTTTCCCTGCTTGGGAACCTCAAAGAGCCTATCGTTGGTTAGAGGTAAGGAAATACAGTGACGTGGGATTTTGCCTTTAACTAAGTCACGACTTGCATCTTATGCTAAGTGTGCTGCAGAAATTCAATCCAACCGAATTCTTTGAAGACACTCTCATTGAGAGAGAGTAAGATTACAATCTGTGACAATGAATTCACAAACAAACCTGATGATGCTTGCACCTACTAACTTGCTATGTTCCATGATGTGAAATAGGTATGTGGAATGCACTGGATCAACACTGCAGGGACTGGCTCTCTTCAGAAAGCTATACCCAGAGCACAGAAGAAAGGAAATAGATCGCTGCATTTCCAAAGCAATCCATTTCATTGAAAGCAAGCAAAATCCTGATGGCTCATGGTATTGTATTTGTATCTCACGTTGTGTGTGTCCTTGATTTGTCTCTTCTACTTTGGTAATGTAGTGATGCACTTGAACAGGTACGGTTGTTGGGGTATTTGCTATACCTATGGTACCTGGTTTGCAGTAGCGGGACTAAGAGACTGCGGAAAGAACTACCATACCAGTCCTTCCCTACGCAAAGCTTGTCAATTTTTGTTGTCAAAGCAGCTTCCTAATGGTGGATGGGGAGAGAGCTATTTGTCCAGCCAAAACAAGGTACATATATATACCTTCCATCCATTTATATGCCCACACAATAAAATAAACCAATTCGAGTATGATTAAGGATTATACTTACTCCGCTTTTCTCTGTCATTTAGGTTTATACAAACCTCAAAGGCAACCTTGCAAACTTAGTCCAAACTTCGTGGGCTGTGTTGTCCCTTATCCATGCAGGACAGGTTAGTAATAAAGTAGTATTAGATTTTTATAGTGTATGTTATTGTGCTAATTGTGAATGTTTTGCTGAAAAAAAGGCTGAGATAGATCCCACACCTATACACCGTGGAATAAAGTTACTTATCAATTCACAAATGGAAGATGGAGATTTCCCACAGCAGGTAATTGATTTCATACCCAGAAAAACAGATTTAATGAGCACAGCATGACATTTATCGATCATCAATATGTATTTTCTATTTTATTGGTTGACAGGAGATCACAGGAGTTTTCATGAGGAACTGTACCCTGAATTACTCATCTTATCGAAACATCTTTCCCATATGGGCTTTGGGAGAGTATCGTCGCCAAGTATTGCGTGGTTAAGGTTGAGGACCAAACCCTTAACTTGCCTTGCCTCAATTTGAGTGTTTGGTATTTGCTTTGCTTGTGCACTACGTATCAGTCAAAGCGATTATAATTTATAATTTATATTTCTACGAATTGTGTTTGGCTGCAACGTATAAAATAAATCGGTGAGATTGTGATTGTTATATTCAATTAGTCTTTCCTTGGACAACTTGTCCGTAACACTAAGCATACTGTACAACAATACTATTTAAGCATATAAAATAAATCGGTGAGATTGTGATATTTCAAGTTAATTTCTTTTTCAGTAAACAAATGCATTGATCTCTTTCAGCTTGATTAGCACTTTAGATCAAGATACTCTAGAACTTTGATTAATTACGTGAAAGTTCAAGGACAGGGCATCGGATAGATAATCCACAAGAAGCAAAACTCTTCTTAATTTAAAAAATTATCTAAAAACATGTATGAGTTTTGTAATTTTAGTGGAAGGAATATGTTCGACAGCATCTATCCCATAGCATTAAATTGAGTTTGAATTAGTAGACTCTAATTATTTCTTCAAGATCATAAAATCAATGAACCAACAGAATAAAAATTAGTACTGGTGGACGGAAGGAATTTAACCAATGTTTTGGAAAGGAATTTAACGGAATCATAATCTTGCTAGAATGTCTTTGTGAATAACTTAATCCTCTTTACTAGTGTTCAGGAAATGAGAGGAGAATAACACACTTACGCTAAATTTTTATTGTTTTGGGATTCATTTAAAACGTGGGAGAAAAATATCTCACATAGATCCTCCAAAACTAACTTTAACATTATTTGTGTTCTTAGATTGAGGATTTTAAGGGATGAAAAATGTTTACCCTCCGAAACTTCTGCTTTGTTTCTGCTCATAAATTGTTATCCAAACACGTAAGCAGAAATTGTTATCTTGTCTCTTTTTCCTTGATTTCGTTCTTTTTTAATCCAGAGTGGCTCAAGAAATTCGCTGTGGCATTTGATGAGAATATCTAGGTTTTCTGTTTAGCGATTTCGGTATTAATGAACTGTGAAAAAGTCTACAATGAGCACTCAAAAAACGAACATAATGACATCCATTCACAAAGATGCAATACTCTTCTTCCGATCAGAATACACATAGCTATCAATCCGGAAAAGAAAGAAAAGAAAAACACTCCAGAAATACTAGCACATTATTCGCAAAACCCAACGTTCTAACGAAATACATACAGCAAGAACTGGCTGAGTTCAAACAGGGACGAGATCCGAGCCCCAATAGAAAATGGCTACACTGATGAATTTTTCGTCAGCTACACAAATATCAATTTTCAGCTGTCTTACCCCATAAACGATGTAATTTCACTGCTAATTCAGCAGCACGCCTTCTTTCTGAATGACTGAAAATGTTCAGATTCACGGCCTCCTGAATTGCCGATAAAAGCTGTTCCTTGGTTTCAATAGAGATAGCAATGCAATTTGGTCCATGGATAGTACTCGTTTCAACAATCTACAACAAGATTACTTTAAAGGTTCAGATTTCCCAAAGTAAACGGCATATAAATTCAAAGACAGAAATGCCCGACTTAAAAGCTTATTACACGAAAGTGAGAATTCGTTGACATGGTATTTATTATAATTTACTTCTACTATTGCAAAGTGAAGCAATAAAACCCAGACTGAAGAAAAACTCGAAAACTAACTGATTTGATAGTTATACACGCTTCACGTGGTTTTACTTTAACCAGGGGCATCGGTAATTGATTCTCTAGTTTGAGTTTTACAACAACGTTTTGAGGCCATTCATATTGGACTGTAACACACTATCAAGAGAATAAACTCAATGCAGCAAAAGAGAAAAATAAGATATTAATATACTAGACAAGATAAAATAACAATAAATGCATTGCAGTATAAGTTAACAGAGAGCAAAGAGGGTTTTGCTAAGTGAGGAAATGTGTTTAGCTGATTTTTACTGAAGTACCTTTACCTATCATACTTTAAATCAACGGTTGATGCACCCTCACTTTCTCAGTTTCCTCACTTTAGAGGAATTAAATCAATACAAAAAAATCGTCAAAGTCCACCTAGGGTGGTCGGGACACGTATAAAGACCAATAAATGATCTAGCAAAGATGATATAGAGCATAGCCTAAGCATCAAAGGCAAAGAAAAACTGATAGAAGCTGTAAGCAATGATTTGTCTACAAACAATATTTACAATGAAATATTAAGGCATCCCTTGATCAATTTACTTACTCAATCACGTATGAAAAGGCTTGTTTGTCTATGAGTTATGCATAGTTTGAGCAAGGCAGTTTCTAATTCTAATGCAGAAGTAATACAGAACAATTAATGCAGAACAAGTTATTTTCTATCACATATCCTGCTCTGACATGATCTAATAACAGATTATTGCTCTTAAATGTTACCCATAACTACCAGTTGTGACACTTATATCTAATAATACATTTCGGATCATGACCGTTATTATCAGTTCCCATCAACACTTTTTCACATGGCATAAAAGCATAAATAACCATCAAAAGAACATTGAGATCTGTACATATTTTAAAGATACACTTATTTATTCCAAGGAAGCCACTTAATGAAAGGAACGCAGAATTCAAAATGATAATCAATAGATCGATGTGCAATACATGATAAGAGTACGTGAACTTGCCTGTTGCAGCCAGGGGATTATCATACTAAATAATTTTCCTTCCAGAAGATGTGATGCTAAAGTGCTAAGAAGAGCATTGATTGTCTTGACTGATAAACATTCTATAACTGGACCAGTAGAATTCAAAAGCTCAACGAGAATAAGCTCATCATTGAAACACAAAGCTTCCATATATGCAGTGTTTAGATCCCCTTCACATACAAGACGTTTTACATGCTTCCAGCAGTTGGTGTTAGTCTCAGAACAGCCATTTCTGGCATTGGTTGTTCTGGTAGCAGAAAAGATACCTTCATTTTTTACCAAACCCATTCTTGTTGTATCCTTCGCTGAGCTGTTCAAAACATCCTTCTCTGTACCTTTTCTGGCAGCCTTGACCTTGTAACTTTTCCACATATCTGAACTATCTCCAGAATGAATCCCCGGTTGGCTCCTTGAAAATGTCTTTTTCTCCCAAATTTCAGAATTTTTAACTGACATAGAGCCTGACTGCTTATTATTAAGTTCTACAGAGGGCCTTGGAGTGCAGATGGAGAACCTGGGAGAGGCAACATTTTCACTCTGCCTGCCTAATTTGGAGGTTTCTGAATAAGAATGCCTTCCACCTTGAAAAGATTCTCGACTTAATCTATCAAAGACATTCTCTAAGCCTGTCATTCTTGACTGAATTGTAGAAAGGGCATCCATTACGCCAGTTGTAAACATCTGAAAAAGATTTGACAGTATGCTAAATAAAACGTGTTCCATATACAGTGTGATGAATAACAAAATATACTAAAAGTCTAGTATAACAATAGTATGCCTATTTGTGTGTGCCAGAAGTTACAGAATTCATGTTCTTTACGTACGATTCAATTCAGTGCCTTTGTTATTGGTATACGGGTGAGAGAAAATGAAAAACTAGCTTAGGTACTTCACCAGTTTGACACTGTTTAAAAAAACAACAGAGCCTATGCTCAAGAAACCATCGGATAAAGGAAAATGACTAGCAACGCCAGAGTGAAGAATTTAGAATCACGTGCTGTGAATACACGTATGTATAATACCTGTAATTGGTGGATCATGTTAGCTTGTTTGATTTCAATATCTGAAAGTTGATTCTGAACACAAATTATTTCATTTGCCATTTGCATACAGCATTCATGTGTCGTTTGGCGACTTGGCTCTGTGACTGTAGAATCGGAACTACTGGGGTGTTGCATCTTTACAGAATACACTTGTTCATCAGAACTTATTTCTTCATTATACCGTTGGCTTCTTGTAATTGGCTTCTGTACTCCACTATTTATAAAGCAGTCATGAGAAGCAGATAGAAACTTGGTCTCAAAGTTATCAGTGGCAAGATTAGAGACAGAAGAACACTCCTGCTTGTCATCCATAGGCACATATTCATAACCAACATCTCGCATGCTTGTAACGTCGGCACTCATTGTTTCCAACGGCTTACTGACAGAGCAACTTTCTGATTCTTCATTCTGGAATTCCACCGCAGAGTGGGGTCTGGAGACTGCTACTTCAACATGCCAATCATCAGGTTTATGGTGAGTGTTCCTGGTATAATTTTGACATGGTTTTTTGGCAGACAAAGGAATCCTTCCCATTGTTGATTTCATATTAACTTTTTGGAGCCTGACATCTTTCTGTTTGGATTCAGTCGTACTACTAAGATCAGAGGAGTCACCTCTGCAGATGTTTTCTGTGAAAAGCATGAGCAGAACACAACATAAACAAGAAGCAATTGAAAGCAGGTCGATGAATAGGAAGATAACTATCAGAAGGGCGCAGCACAATTTCACAATATAGATAATGGCGTCTATTTTTCAGACATAAAGTATCAAGTATTGTTGTCCAAGTAAGAGACACCATAGGTAAACCTTTTAAGGAGGATCCAGTTTCAGACGGGTCAGGAGTATCAGGAGCCGGAAGATTTGTCCAATACTTGAGCGCTTGCAAAACGGCATCTCTAACCGGTTTTACCTATAACACAACAAAGGATGAATAAGAATGCAATGAATTGCATCACAAGAAAGATGAATATCAAAAAATTAGAAAAGCACCTTGTCAAATCGACACGACTCAAGGGACTGAACACAGGAAGCCCTGAAACATCCCAAGAAAGAACCACCACCCAGAGCAATTTCCGCCAGTGCCACAGAAGCGGCTTTGCGTGTCGTCCAGTCACTGTGCTTTAGGGCGTCTTGGATACTGCCAATAGCAGCGGAGAGAATGTTTTGGGTTTGAGCACCCCCAGCCTGAAAAAAAAAAAAAGTTGTAATCTTTCACGCAATCAAGTGGGATAAAAATACAACTTCTTAGGTGTTTATTTGGTAGAAGGAAAGGAAACCTGGATGAGGGTCCTGGTGAGGTCAAGCAGGGCAGGTTTAGCCATGAAATGAGGGTTTTTAAGCAACTTGAGAGTCCTGAGAAGGATCTTGTGGAGGAGCGAAAGAGGAGGATGAGGGGTGTTGTGAATGATCCTGGAGAGGCAGAGAGCAGAGGCGGACTGAACATGCCTGTTCTGTTCGCCGAGAGCCTCGAAAATGGGCTTGACGAGCAGGAGAAAGACCTTGTCCTTGTGCGAGAGGGCAAGGCCCAACTTGGAGGCGAGAAGGGCAACGGTGTTGACGCAGACGTCCCTGACGAGGGAGTCGGGATCCCTGAGGCGCTTGACGATGCTGGCGACCATCTTGGGAAGGTGGGGAAGGAGGAGGGTGTCGTAGTGAGTGACCAAGGTTCCCATCAGCCGCACGCACTCCTTTCTTATGGAAGCCTTTTGCTCCCACTCCGTCTCCAGTATGCACGACAGGAACGACCATATCCCTTCAGGCCTCAAACCCTGCGCTACACGATCTAGCTCCTCCATTCCAATTTGCTGCGTGTCGCGATCTCCCACCTTGTTCAGCGCACATACTATTCTCTGCTTCAGCTCCAAACCACCACCACCACCCTGTCCCTTCTTCATCTTCCTCTCCTTCGTTTCAGATCACCGTTCCATTTGGATACTTCAGATATTATTCAAATTTCAAATCGGAGCGAATCTCCAAAATCACCTCGGGTTTGGCAAAATCTGTCCCCCGCACGCAAACAGAGAACGAGAAGAAGAAGGCACGCTCATGCTCATTTCTATTTTACGATCAGAGATGAGAGAGAAAGAGTGAAATAGAGAAAAAAAAAAATTCAATTTTTTGTTCATACTGTACTCCCAGTTCTCTATATTCTACTTATCATTCCAAATACTAATTCATTCTTTTTCAAATTTCGCGCCCTGCCATCAATTCGAATTCCTGCTTAAGGACCCTTTTCTTTCCGGCCCATAAGAAACTAATTTTGGGTTTGGCTTTTTGTTTGCGCTTTGCTAATGAGTGCATGACAATTTCTTCTTGCACCCATGCTTTCTACCCGCACCTTCCTCTGTACAGGTCAAAGACAAAAGAATCTTTTATTTCTTCTTACACTTCCATCTCTAACACCCCTGACCCCGAAGGTTTTGCTTCCATCTCTAATTGAGTATTTAATTAAAGTCCAATTTCAACTAAAATCATAATTAGAAGAAAACATTTTTCATCCCTCCCATAATAGGTAATGTGGAGCCCTTTTGTTGTATTATGGAATAAAAATACCTAACTCCATATTGATTCTATAAAATTATCACTGAACAATTTGGAATTTTGTTAGTATTTTTACATATTTTTGAAGTACGTGTTTTGAAATTGTTTTTCATAACCTTGCGAGGGTATTTGATTAGGAGTGAGTTTTTCTTCTTCTATATTTTGTAATGATACTATAAATTATTGAATTCATAATATGAATTATTGATCTATGAATTCATATTTCGTACGGTTGAAAATTCGTAAGTAATTGATACATTTTCATAACAACCAATACACTTTTAGATCATAAATTCTGAAAGAAATTTCTAACACAATTCTAAATATCTGCAATAAATATTTTTCAACCATTCAATTACAAAAAAATAAAAAAAAAATCATTTCCACTTCCTTACACGATATTGTGAATAACCATGCATTTTTACTCCACCACTAAACATTATACATTGCCATTACCAACAATTAAAAACTCCCTCCAAATGTTAAATCATAAACAAAGGGGTGTAACCGTGAGGTTTTAACAAAAGGAACAAGGTGCAATGTTATAATTTTAAACTGTATAGGCGTGAAGCGGAAAACATAGGTGAAAGAAGCATTTTTTTACGATCTACCACTAATCTTTTCTTGCACACACTGCATATATCTCTCATCTTGAAGACAAATTCTTTTAATTCTAGATTGAGGAATCCCAAGACTTCACGAACTACAAATTTTGAGAGTTAAATTTGTGATAATTTATATTTTATATTTTAGATTGTGTAATCCAGAATGAAAAAAAAAAAATATTCTGCAATTTGTAAAATCTGGAATACCATATAATACAAATTTTATATTTTGAATTATACATTCTAAAATATAATTTTATTTTTATATTCTGAATTATACATTTTATATTACAATTTTACCATTTTGAATTACATTCTGGAATATAACTTTTTTACGATTTTTTAGCGTTTAATTTTTTTGGTATAATTGTAATACAATGATGATTGAATAGGGAGATGAGATTCCAGTTTTCAAACAAAATATCTAATGAAGTAGATAACTAATGAAGTAGATAAGATGTGAGATAAAGAAGAGTTAAATTTAATGAAATTTATGGCATTGAAGATGAATTGATTAGAGGAGATTGTCTTAGAGATTTTACTGCAAATAAGATGAATAGAATTTCTTTCATCTATTTATATAGGTATTTGATACCATATAACTTACTTCAATGTGTCTGATTATAATAAATTTAATAAAACAGACAAATGTGCTATTAAGTTATGTTAGATTGTGAAATAAGTGATGAGTAATATAAACAAACATAATTTAGAGATAATTGTACCTAGTAGATGTGATTGTGATTTTAAATTACAAGATAAACCTCTTTCCAATGGAGAATGTTATACTCTCCAAATTGTACCGCCCGAAACACGTTAGTTTTCTAAAATACACCGCAAATTGTATAATATGAAAAAGTACTTCCGTATCTAAAAATATATTCTTAATGTAAACATATAGGTCGAGATAATTTTTGGAACAATTACTCCCAAGTTGAAGTTGACATTGTTTGAAAAAAAGTAATGTATTTAAAGTTAAGGGTCTTGACCTCTGGAACAATTTTAGACCTTTTAATAAATTGTAATCAATAATAAAAATATATTTGTAAATATTTTCAAAATCATTTGCTCTCTTACTGTTAATCCCATATTGTACACTTGTTTCAATTTTTTATTATTTTTATCACCACTACGGTCATTTAAAATTATTTGTAAATAATTTACATCACTACTTTTACTTTATCTAATGCGTATTAAAAAATATACAAATTTATCAACTATTTTAATCTTATTTTGCTATCTTATCGTATTCAATTGTATCCTATCTTTAATCTTCATAATCAAGCCATTGAGAAAATAGTACAACACGTCTTTCCAAGAGTGAATCCTAAACAAATTGACCTAAACAAATTAAATCGATTGCTAGAAACAATTTTGTTTTCTACCCAAAAGAAGCGACAAACATTTATATCTCTATTTATGTATGTATTTAATTCCTCTGCCGCAGGGAAAGCAAGCGAGGCGTTTAAGAGCGAGTAATAGGAAAAGTTTACGGGCATTATCCACCAGTTTGCTCTGCTTTTTCTTTAGCTGACTACTGAACTCGTTAGTTTTGCTCTGCTTTTTCTTTAGCTGACTACTGAACTCGTTAGTCACAAGCATGTTAAGATAGACATGGAAATAAAAGGAAAATAAATAATAATAATAATAATAATATTTTTTCCTTTCACTGTCCACAGGTCAAAATAATTGAGACGACAACTAACTAAGTCGATATTAACGGGCTTGCAGTACATGAGATCGGTATTCTCCCAACGCCCAAATGGGGAATATGTTTCTGTATGCAGAGTATGAGATCATGCAATTCTTGTTGAAGACTCCCATTATTTCCTGAAGTGATGATAAAGTAAGATCAAATTCATTTAAACGCCTGACAAAGTCAACTATACATTCTTTTCCTTAAAGTGAATAAAGGAAAGAAGAAAAATGCATCATTTGATTTCAATTAAAATCACTATAATTTCAAATAACTTTAAATCAGGAGTAGACTCCCTTACTTGAACACTTTATGTAAACAATACACAGTGTAAGTAGTAAATAAAAACAAAGTATGCCTTCATACCTGTTGGGGAAAGTCACCGTCCTCCATTTGGCAATTTATCAAGTATGCAGCTGCCCGGTGCAGTGGAGTCGGATCTCTCTTGGCCTGTTTCATTATTAACAAAGCAGCAGAACAACATAAGCACAATCTCGGACATCATTTTTTACTTGGCCTGTTTCATTATTAACAAAGCAGTAGAACAACATAAGCACAATCTCGACATCATTTTTTATTTTATACACCGGCACGATAGGGAAGGGTCAGATATAATTTGGCAACGAGGCACGATTGAATTTTGACATCAAATTTGGCATGGACATAATTATAAGCACATAAACTACCTAGAGGAAGATAGCTGATCATTCTTATACATTGTCTTTAAACTCCAATGATTATCACACATCACAGAAAGGAAATGAACTTGAAAAACTAAATAGCATATTAACATGATATATAATATTATATGACCATATTCGTACGATTAATCATATTATATTATAAATTTATTCAGCCATGGGCATAACTATATATAAGCTTAAAGGCTGGCTGAGTAGAAGAGTCTTCCACCTAATTCTGGGGAGAGTAGACGAAAGCAGCCTAACCCTCGCCAAAAGAGAAGCTATCTCCAAGATTCAAACCAGTACAGGGCAGCAACCATACCATCGTGCCCAACATCACCCTTGTAGCTGTCTCTAAACTACATAACTAAGAAGCAGCATCGTCGTTTCTAAAACTAATGATTAATTTCCTACTATAGTTGATAAAATGGGTGCTGTGCAACAAACTAATCAATATAATGGCTGCGTTACAAAAGTGGTAAACTTTGTTTCATACCTGTCCAGCATCAATGAGAGCCAACATAGCCCACCCAGTGTTTACTGCATGAGACCTGTTGCCTTCGAGATTTGAATACACCTGAACAAAGACAAATTGCTAGAAAGATTACTCAAGAAATCTCATCAATTAAATTGCTGAAAGTAATCCAGCTCGGTGCTAATTTAAAATCTTGATGCAAAAAGTACATTTCTACAACCACCTGTAAGAATTATGTTCATCATTTCATCTTCTTGAAGTGAGCTTTCCCTTGATATTATTTTACAGGTAACTACTACATTCCACTTCTCTAGGGACAAATATATGAAATTTATGTTTTACACAGAAATTGAGATAATACTGCATTTCCCACTGTGTTTAAAACAAATTGTGAAATTCTGAATCCACTAGTGCTATTAATTTCATTGTATAGTTAACTACCCAGAACGCACTTGATGCTACCCATGGCAACTAAGTTGACATGGACATCCAAAGGTACTGTAGGAATAAAAACCAGTCGAGTTAATTGGGACATAGGGAGTGAGTTAGTAAACTACGGGCTGTCAGTTGGGCAGTTATCAGTTGGGCAGTTAAATTTGATACCCGCTGATATGGAATTCATTCTGCCATGATCAATAGCAGGGGTTGTGGGAATTTCTCATATCTCTTGCTCTGTTTGTTATTCTTTCTCCTTAGTTCTCTCTCTCTGCTTTTCACCACTTATACTCAGTTTAGTAGAGAGGAAATAAAGATAGTGAAAGTGAAAAGAAAGAGCTGAAGATGAGTGAAAAATAAAATTAAAATATTTATTATTATTCGATATTTTTAATTATTTATTCTTATTATAATTATTATAATAAATTATTTTATGAAAATAATTATTTTCCACCTTAGTTAGCTTTCAGCATTTTTCATCTCATTTTGTGCGGAAAGTAAAGCCTGTCCATCATACCCTCATTTTTCTTACTTTCTTCATAACCATCCACTTCCATTCTCCATCTTCGTTGCCCCATCTCTTTCCAGTCTACAAATCCACCCTTAGAGCTGACTACCAAAGTTAGTGCCCAAACAGACCAAATTCAAACAACATTTGAGGGATTTTTATTCTTGATACTATAAAATGTGTAGGTTTCTTAATTAAAATCCATTTTGTGCACTCTTTTATATCACTTTTGCACACATCTCTTAAACTTGAAACCAAGGCATTAGTGTAGAGGGGGAAGGGAGAAATACCGATACAGAAAGAAGATAAAGTGGTTCAAGGATTTTATATGAGATAATTAAAATCTTAGAATCTTATTTATAAGTTTATAGTTTAATTCCTAAAATAAGATGATGACACTGGTAGGGTCATTATTGAGCTGTTGGTATGTTTTTAGGCTACATAGATGTACCTTTCTTACCTATGAGAAATATAAATGTTAAGGTTTGTCTTCTTTATAGCTTTATTATTTGTAGTGAATTTGAGAGCTGAGTAAGCTGATAAAAACACCAGTTGATAGGAAGCAAATAACCGGCTATGGAAAATATCCTAAAATTCTACCATTAAAGCTATGAAGAAGATAAAGCATAAACATTGATATTCTTCATTCAATTTTTTTGTTGGCAATATTCTTCATTCATTGATTCAAAGATAAGAAGGGCACATTTATACAACCTAAAAATATACCAACAGCTAAATGATCGCCCTACAAGTGTCATCATCTCATTTTAGGGAATTAAACTATAAACTAAATATCATGAATAATATTATAATATTTTGATTATATCCTATAAAATCCTTTAACCACAAGACTTGGTCATAGAAATATTGACTAGTTGGTGCTTGCCATTGATTGTGCAGAGAGTAAAAAATAACTGATATTGACATTTGAAAAAACAAACTTTACCTTGTTTTGACAGGACAGATAACTCTCTCCCCAGCCACCGGAAGGCAGCTGCTTGGACAGAAGAAATTCACAAGCTTTCCGGATGCTTGAGCAATTACTGAAGCTCTTTCCAGCAGCAACCAATCCTTTTATCCCAAACCAAGCACCATAAGTGAAGCAAACTCCCCAAGAACCATACCTGTTTAGCAGTTTGGGCGATTAGTGATCTACTTAACAAAGAAAGTTCAAATCCATGCAGAAATAGAAGCAGACAGGAAAAAAGAGTAGACCAAATATGAGAGTATGAATATCCCAAAAACACACTTCACCATTATACACAATAGCAATAGAAAATTCCCAAATGGAAGGAGCATACCATGAACCATCTGAACCTTGTATTTTTTCAATGAAGGCAGTAGCTTTATCTATACAACGTTGTATTTCTTCTCGGCGATGTCCAGGATATAATTTCCTAAACGATGCCAAAGCTTGAATTGCTGCTGATGAACATTCCACATAACTACAGAGCACATAAGTAACCATCAAAAAGTTAAAATAAAAAATTAAAATGGTGGAGTAGGAGGAATAAAAGATGAATACAAAAACTGATATTTAACAAGCATTTGATAGCTTACGGATAATCAATAACGATGTCACCAAATGTTTCAGCAGGATTGATTAACTGACAACAGAGAAAGCATTATCAATATCAACATTTTGAGCTAATATATTAAAATTAATTCAAAAACCAACTACCCATATTCTCAGGATCCGTTATTGAGCCATAATTCTGAAACCTAAGAGTAAATCCAATTAAACCAGAAAAAGGTTTGTTCATAAATTATTATTTAACTTGTATTTTCTTTCATAAAATCAATCCAAAATTGTGCTTTACAACCTGACAAATGAATTGAAAAATGCAGTAGTGATACGAAGTCGTATGATTTTAAAGTAATCTAGCTGTTAATTTCCAATTTTCAATCATAATTCATTTGTATAAAAAGGGGAATACAGATAAACTTTTAGTGAAATTAAAGGACGATACATTATAATTGAAATTTATTTACGAGGTAACATATTTCATAACATATAAAAGGAATTCCACGAACGCTGCCTCCAAATTAGAAGCTTTAAAACAAGATATTTGGATCTTGTTATTCTTGTAGGAAGATAAACACGCACAGCCTGCCATCAGACATTTCACATTTCGAAGAAGAAATACTAAAATCTAATGAGAAAAGGCCAAATGATGAGAGAGGGGTACCTCCAACCAATTATAAGATCGTTTAAGTTCGTACGTTGCAAAACCACCATCTTCATTCTGCAAAGATAGGGAAAATGCTTTTGAATTTTAAAAACTGAAAATAAACACTGTAGATATACGTAAAAAATTAAATCATTTTCACCTCTTCTACTACAATCTTGTATATATAGTAATACTAAAATTGGCCAAATCATCAAGCTAAAATGATGTGTGTGTGAATAATTAAAAACTGAAAACAAACACCTAAATATATATAAAAAATAAATCCATTTTTGTCTCTTCTACTACATTCTTGTATTTATCGTAACTCAAGTAGTAATAAAATTGACCAAATCACCAAGCTAAAAGAATCAATTCACTGGACTCAATACATGAATAGATGTTACAACTTACAAAGGCAAATACACACACATAAACTCCATCCATATTATTAGTCAAAATGGTGAGCAGCTACGTACATGATAGTGAAAGCTCTCATCAAAGCCATGGAAACTAAGTTTAGTCCATTCCCAAACTGAAGGCTAATAGCATCTCACCATACGTTTAAGCTTGTGGAAATGAATGAGAAAGTAGATATGTACACACACACCATTGTACTATAATTGCTTTTTACTAGAAAAAATAATATTTCTGAAACTTACGCATTATATATCAGGAATAAGTTTAACAAAACACTGCAATCATAACCAGTTAGCTAATCCACATCTAGCCCTATGTTACAAATGAAGCTTTCAGCAATCTTTTCAAGAGAAAAAATGCATTTCATTTTAACATAAATAGTTAAGCAATATCAGAAACAATTTGCAGCAAAATATTACATGGTCAGGGACTTCAAAAGATCAGTGAAAACTTAGTAATCTAATTGATATTAAGATTGTAAGTATTAAGGGTGGCAAACCATCCATTTATCCATCTTTTGATGGGTCCATCTACAAGTAAATTCATCCATTATAGAAGTATAAAAAAATTGATTGGATCAAATCCATCATCCATTTAATTTTATGGACAAGTAATGATCCATCCATCATTCATCAAAATCCAATGGATCCTCCTATCAATTCTTAATGAATCAAAATTAATCCAACCATTTTTCTCATAATTAAATCCTAAATTTACCTTTTTAATAAGTTTTCAAAAATATTTTTTAAAATATTTATTTTTGAATCTTTTTAAAATATAATTTATCATTTTTTAAATATTACATTTATGGATGAATTGGAAATTCATCCATGAAAAAATTGTTAATAGATGGAATGGATTAGATTTTTATTAAATGCATCAAGTTTTTAATGAATCAAAATGGATTAGTAAAGTTTCTTTTATCCGATCCACCCAATTTGACACTCCTAATAATATGAAAGGAACCAATAGTAACAAGTAATAGCATAAAATCATATAAATAGTATATTTTCTCAAACTATTCGATTATCTGGTTTGAATCATGATAAGTCTAGCTACCTGTAGTGAGAGAATGACGTTTACTGAATCATATAATCGCTTCACCTCCAATGGCTCACCAACTACTTCTGGTGCAATTTTAGATAACGATAGAACAGCCTGAAAAAAGAAAAACATGAATCAAGAGAGAAAAATCAAATAAGAAAGTCTAACTTGTTTTTATCAATAATTACCTTCAGTCCTTCTGCCGTGCAATCAGAAATTGGCCATCCATGATCTGCATTTGAAAAAGGCCAAGCACCTTTTGAAATGTGACGATACCATTTATTAAGATCACCTGGACAATCTTCTAAAACCTTTCAAACGAGAAAATTTCTTATCAACAAGGGCAAAACAATTTGACTTATAATGATAAATGCGAAAGAACACCTGTGAGTTCTTAATATAGGTATGAGCTTTTCTTATAGTTGGACCAAATTCTTCAATGAGGTTAGTTGAAATAATAGCTTGGACAGCAAAAGCAGTATCCCATAGCTGACTTCCATTGTAGCCCTGCACCAAAAAAATGGTTAAAAGTTAAATTTGTAAGAAAAGCTCATTTGTGCAGTAGCATTAGTTCCACATATTACATTATACGGAGACAACCGTATAGAATAGTATGTCTATATTATTCCCAATCATCTCTGAACATGTCCAATAGAATAAAAAAAATCACTTAATCATTTTGACAAGGTGAAAATAAGTTGATTTATATGTTCACCTGCATTTTCATTCCATCTTCAGCAATCCATAGATAATCATAAATTCTTGGAAGATGCAACTTGAAGGCCTCAGAATTTGGATCTTCCACCCAGCAGCAAAGCATATTTAACACCTGAATAATAACCATTAAGAATATAAATTAATCTATATAAGTGGAGAATGGAAGGGAAGCTCAGGCATCCATAAGAAATATAAAATTAAATCAATGAAAATAAATTGAGGTAGAGGACATAAATGGTCAGCCTAGCAGAGGAAAACTACCAATAGTTTAGCAGAATGTCAGTATTCTAACGCTCCTATTCAACAGCTGGAAATTTAAAGAACAATCAACAATTTGAAAGGAGGCCCTAGCTTCTCCTTTCAAAAATTACCTTATTTACAGGGCCTATGCAAATGTATCGCGTATTCTCATCTTCATAATGTATATGCTCCATTGTTGAAGCAATAGCCTTTTCCCTTAACTTTTTGCCAGGCCAATGCATCAGAATTGGCTCAAAGAACTTGTGTAGACATCCCCAAAGAACATCCTGTACGAGTGGGTGAGGATAGTACAAGTCTTCCTGCACAAGAGCAAAGTTAATCCATCTGTAATTCTTATCTGCTGCACTAATAAATTGGTAGCTGGAAGTTAGAGATATCAAATGCCAAAATTTATTTGTAGAGAAATAAAACTTATGATGCAAAGGTACGATATGAGTATCGGATCGGTGATTCATCTCAACTTTAAAAATATAGGATACAATACGTTCAAATACGTTTAAAGTATATATCTATGCATATATATATATATATAATTCAAAGAATAAAATAAATATTATTATAAATTTTTTAAAAAACCATATTAAAATTGAAAATCATAATTAAATATTATCTAAATGTTTATATAAATAGTGGGTGAGACTTCTATCGACATTTGTTGTCACATTGCTTGTTTTTTTAATTACGTGGTACTCAAATATCAAATCCTGAAAGGGATTAAATCACAAAAATTATATATTTTATGAATGTTTAATGTTTGGAATAATATAAAAATAAAAATGATGATAGATAAATATAAGACTAAAAAGAAAAAAAAAAGTGACTATAAGAAAAAAAATTGTGATTGTTAAATAAATTAGTGGAATGTTATATCTGAGGCTATTTTACGAAAAAGGGGTAGCGGGGGATCTTGGGACGTGTTATCTTATTCAGCATGGGTAATAAAGTCTTCTATTGGATCACGGTTTAACCCAGAGGACAATGCGAATTCATGAAACAGGATTATTAGTTCTCCACCAATAAGCAACGATGCTAGCTTCTAAGCACTCTTTCTACTTATATTAGGCATCTTTTTTATTTTTAATTGCTGACACTCTGCAGATACATATTTCAAACGTATCTGAATGTATGCTAACTTCTAAGCACTCTTTCTACTTATATTAAGCATTTGTTTTTTTTTAACTGCTGACACTCTGCAGATACATATTTTAAACGTATCTGAAAGTATCCGTGTCATATGCGTCCTCGGATACGCTTGCTTGATGAACGTAGTGGTACATCACAGAATAAAACCACTCATGTAACTTCACCCATAACCAAGTGATCAAGAGTTTAATTATTGCTAACGCATTTAGCACATGGTAGTGTTGGTCTGTGCATTGCCCAACTTTCAAGTCCAAATGGTTCATCCCCAAAGATATAAAAATCATTATTGACACTAAATATGATAGCCTATAGCAAGCGGTCATAGAGGGAGCAAAGTTTGTCCTAAGGATATGGTTGGCATTGTGATAAAATAGAATTCGTAGCAACAAGTTGGTTATGAAGTGACAAAAGAAGTAGAATGTAGTAATCGTAACATCATGATTGCCATTGTTATGACAAGATTTGGAGGTGGTGATGACATAAAAGTAGTACTTAATGCTCAGGCAAGTTCCTGCATCAAATGAACAGGAAACCTGACATATGGTTTTACCAGAAAAAGAAGCCAAAGAGAGAGGGGTAATGTCCGAATGCTACTTTCAATGCAGTGATTAGTACGAGTAGATCAAGGACATTCTATTGTCGGCCTCAAATTAAAAATGCTAGTGAAACAACTATATAATCTTTTCATAGTTTAGCAGTTTCACTAACCTTTGCACACAAATTGCGAGCTTGATCCCAGTCAATATCATGATATGGTACAGTATAAAGCTCTTTTCTCAAAGATAATATTGTTGGTGTGATTGGGCCAACAAACCTCTTTCCATATAAGTAGGACATTGGCAAATAGACCATCCGGCAGTGACACCACATCCTTCCTGTAAGAAAAAAAAAATATATGATTTATTTCCAAGCTTACAAAAGAATGAATGAAACATCAAACCATGTTCAAGATGACAGAAGACAACCAATTTAATAATGAAAGCATTTCAAGAAAATTCATGAATATCAAGTTTTTCTCAGGAACATCGTATACCACATGAAATCAGGAACAGATGCCTTGTTTGAAAGATCTGGATGCAATATGCCAAGAACCAACTTAAGCTTTGGGGTGAAGGCAGGCATATAAATGGTTTTATATTACATCTCTAATGCATGCCCTCATGCAAGAGTGCTTTGGACTTGAAAGCATGGATAATGCACAAGCCCAACTACCTTGTGCCAAAGCTCTACTTTTTATACGAAGAGTGAAGATGGCAAGGAGTGGACTTCAGACTACTTGATCATAGAGGATGTATTGCCATGCCATGAACCAACAATTCCATAAACTTAAGCTTTTAGGTGAATGCATATGAACAGTTTTATATTAAATTTCTAGCATAGTACGTAGGTTCTTTATCATGAATATTCTTATTTGTGCAATAGCTTTCTTTTTTTCTTCCAAAACGAAAATTCATACAGCAGAACTAGACCACGAAAGGTCTCTAACAGACTGAACAACAAAGCAAAATTTCCAGTATAGACATTGGATAATAAATCTTCTATACAAATTTAAAACTAAATTTATTTCTAGATCAACAAACTTAGGTTTCTGAATTAATTTGGCAGGATTATACAGCCATTATTATTGTATAAAATAGTCATTCCTCTCAACTTGACCACATTAGGTTGGGAGCGGGAGGAAGAGATATTTTGAACGAAGAGACAAAGGTTAGTCTTATTGATCACAACACACTTATACATTAGTAGAAATTATTGACAAAAGCATTGCTAATTTTGGAAACAACTCATATTAACATTGTTAACAAGTTAAGTGGTTGGTTGTTCCTACCCCGGAAATACTTTTATCACATTTCCTTTTTGTAGATTTTCCTAATATGTCTTCTCTGTGAACAAGTTAAAACATATGCAAATGAAATAAAGAGCAAGAACCTGGATGAAATGGCAGAATGTATGGAAGGAGCCATATCTCAGGGGGCAGGGGATTATTTCCAGACCATTCGTACACTCCAAGTACCTATCCCACAACGAAATTAGACACAAATACATCACAATACCAAATCAATTGTCACAATAAGGTTAACATCTTAACTGAAAGCCACATCTTCCCCCATGACGTTATATAAGTAGCACCACCATGTCCTAGAATCCAGTCACGTGCCTTCTCCATCTCCCCTTGTCCATCATTAGGCCCCTCACCAAGCAATCTCAGAGTGACATAACTCAAGACAGAGCCAAACATGGTGCTTGGACCTTCAATATGCAAACCCCACCCACCATCCTTATTCTGCAGTTACATTTAAAGTTAGGAGAACTACAGGGAGAAGCCCATAGATTAAGGGGCAAAATGCTGTGAAGTCCTTACTTGATGGTTATAGAGGTAACGACATATTTCCTTTTTATGCTCTTCAGTTAAGACTGCATTGAGTGCCCCAGTAATTGACAGAGCAATTACCTGTTTACTTGTACACCCCACAGAGTGTAGGGATCTCATGGTTATCAAAGGGGATGGAAGAAAAAAAAAAATCCAAATACCAAACCAAATGAAAACAGCAAATATTATAGGCAATAGCTAAGTGCTTTTCAGAATATTGGTAATATAGCACAGAATAATCAGTTTGACAAAATAAGATGAAGTGTTGAACACATAACTCACCAAGCCAGGCATCAGAAACATGGGACCTCCATAATCCCCCGGCCAGTGTCCGTCATGACACTGGAGAGTTGAATGGAAACTTACAGCCCTTCTTAATGTTTTTGTGACAACGTCTTCAGTCAAATCCTGAACATCTTTAACTTCGACTTTGGGTATGACTTCATGTATTTGGTTCTCGTTCTCTCTTGCAAACTGCGTTGTTTTACACGGAAGAAAGATGATTGTATAGCACTTACATTTGACAGCATAGTAGATGAGTAAAAAATGATATGATATAAAATCCAATGGCATAAGTTTAACAAACAAAGGAAAGGATTAGGTCCTGGTTAGAAGACGCAAAAAGTGTGAAGAAGCACATGCAGAGGGTTGAATGGTTGGTTGGTTTGAAGGGAAGCAGTGAGTGATAGGTAAAGAAGTAATGTGAGAGAGAATTGAAGGAGGAAGAAGAGAGACCTGCAAGCGCATAAGTAGATCAGAGCTGTGTTTGTTGGTAAAGCGATTGTCGTGGAAATTCTGGCGAGCTTTCTCAATCTCGAGGAGATCTTGCGGTGATCCGAGCTTAGGGTCGAACTCCCACACCTGTCTTCCAATGTGATTGTTCAGTGTGCGAAGCCATGGACTCCCTCCCTCCGCAAACTTGAGCTTCCACATTGTCGGTTCTGAAAAGGAAAACAAACGAGCATTGCAATTTAGAACTGAATAATTAAGCGAGTGTGCAGAGAGTGGAGTGACAATTAGAACAGCATGAACCTGTGTTTGCTGGGAAGATGGATCAATGAAATATGAAATCAAAATGGGGAAGGAGAAATGCAATGCTATGCAATGGTTATTGACTTAGTATTTGGTTCCAGTACAAAAATATAGCATCTGCCAGCAATGCATTAGGGAACACTGTGGAAACGTTCAAATCCCTGCTTTTAATTTATAACAAACACAACTACTGTCACCGGAATGGGGCGGAGCTAGCAAAGCACCGCTGGATGGATGGATGAATGACGTATGTATGTCTCTAACTGGGCCGAACAAGTTCCGTGCGTGGGTTTTGCACTTTTTTTATTTATTTATTTATTTTTTTTTTCTACGCGTCTTAACACGAGTAGATTACCGTTTGGGAGCTCGTGTTCGAATGTTTTAGAAGCTTTCAATTTTATCTCTAGAAGTAGAAATGTTATTGAAATATTCCTTATAATCTAAAATCAATTTCAATCTCATCCAATTCTTACAAGTACTAAATTAATTTTAACAATTATGGTTAGGGGTTATTTCTATGCTTACCTGGCTAATATGTAACTAAAATTATTAAAATTGAAAATTGGAGTCATGTGTTAGTTGTACGTACAAAAGAAACAAAAAATAAACAAGCAATGTTATTGAGAAATTAAAAAAAAATTAAAACAGATTGTTACATAAACAACATAAATATAAAATTATTGAAAAAGGTTCCTTAATTAGCTTCCTACTTGTTGTGTTTGTAAAAGGAAATGCTAAAGTCAATTATTCTGTGCTTAATTAAGAACAATTACATTCTATCTCTAAATTTTCTGTTTTTAACGCTGAAAATTACCTTCAAGTAGATAACAAGGTATGGTTATACTTAACCCTTTTAATCAGCTGCATTTTATATTTCCAAAACAGTTAATTTTTTATCCATGTAAATAAATTCATAGTTTATTAATGACTAAAGAAATGTTCTCATCATAATGATTTATTTTAATTTCTATTGTTTAATTCATAACTTTAATTAAATTATAAGATTGTACTCAATTCATCATTTTCTAAATATAATATTATATTTACAAAATAATTAACATGATAATAAATGAATAAGTAATAAAACAAATATTCTTATCAATCAAGTTGCCCTCAATTAATTTAATTTTAGTAAGCAATTAAAATATGATAAAAGTTGCTATTATAGAAGGGAAATAAAAAGTAAAATAATTCTGAAATTTTCAAACAATTACACCTAAAAAATATTGGAATTTCTTACAAAAGAGATTATTAAAATAAAAGGTATATATATTTTTATTTTAAAATAACATTTAAGTACTCATCTTTGTTATGTGATAGTAAAATGAAATATGTAATAGTAAAATGTGTCTGAATAAATTGAATAGGAAAATTTATAAGATTAACATAATTAAGTGAACAAAAATGTATAATTAAACTAAATTATCAGCACAAACACAATGGTTCTTCTTACAAATCAAAATTACATTAATTTAATTTAATTTTTTTTAAGACAGCCAACAACAATTTTGAAAATAAAATCAATTATACCCAAAACATATTTTGGTAAGAAGACGAGTATTGTAATGAAAAATTTGCAAACTAAATTGATTTAAATTTCTTAAAAGAATTAGGAAAATTTATTATAAGAAAAAAATTATTGTTTTAATTTTTAAAATTATAAAATTACACCTAATTTATCATATGCAAATATGGTGATATATACTCAATTATAAAATACAAATCTCACGGATAAAAAAATAAAATCACAAGATAATAGCATCCTTGGGTTATGCTATTGTATTGTTCGTAACATGTATCAGCGATTAATACATAAATAAAGTAAATACACAAACTCGAAATCTCAAGTCAATTTTAACTTAAAATCTCAAATGCACACATATCTTTTTTTTTTTTTTTTTTTTTTTTTTCTGTAGATCAACCTCATATTGTTAGAATGTTAATATTAAGGATATATCTCACTGTAGTGTCATCACCTCTGCCGCTGGGGCTGGGGAAGAACATCCTAGAGAATATGATTTGAACTTCATACATGACCTTCCCAGACTCAGATCTAGAACGACACAGTCGGAGTTAAAACTGGATTAAATTTTTAAAGAGTTTAACTTTAACAACCACTATACTTTAAATATGAGTCAATATCTATAAGATTCCAAGTACATGAGTTATGTGATCAGATAAAACTTGCGTGTATAGGATATAATATATAAAGTGAAACTTTTGTTTGTGTTAGAGCATGTGATTATTTATATACTAATGATTGAGATTAAAAAAACTAATAAATCCTTGATAAAGTGATACCACTTTGTAATTTAATCTAAATAAATTAAGCTTGGTTTGTCTCACTCTTATGATGAAAGCTCCATCCGTTGATATGTCCCATCCATGAATATTGATTCATTAGACAGTTTTGTTTTTACCGTTGTTTTGAACGTTGTTCATAGTATTTATTATTACTATTATATAGAAAGATTAGAATTATTGTCCTATGAGATTATATGTTTAAAAAGAGAAGAGAAAAACAGAAAGTGATGAAAAACATAGAGAGAGAAGAAGGGAGTAAGTTAAGATGTGGAAGCTGAAGGTTTCAGAGAAGAAGGAGAAGGAGATGGTAAGAAGCGTGAACAACCATGTGGGAAGACAGTTCTGGGAGTTCGATCCACTTCTTGGAAGCAAAGAAGAGCGAGCTGAAGTGGAACGTGTTCGAGAAGAATTTAACAAGAACCGTTTCAAATATAAACACAGTTCTGATCTCTTAATGAGACTTCAGGTGCATGCATATATATAGCGTAGTATATATAGAAATGTTCCTAGCTAGGGTACCTATATATAGGTAGGTTTTTGTGTTTAATTTACATGCATGTACGTATGTGTTTGTCAGTTTGAAAGGGAAAAGGGCAGAAAGAGGAAGGAAGTGACAAGGAAGAAGAAAATCGAAAGGGAGGAAGATATAAATGAGGAAGTTGTGAGAAGCACACTGAAAAGAGCCTTGAGAAGTGTCTCAACCCTGCAAGCTGAGGATGGTTTCTGGCCATCCGACTATGGCGGCCCGTTGTTTCTTTTACCTGGATTGGTACGTAACATTCTCTTTTCATGCAACGTTACTGTTCCTTTACCTGGATTGGTGTGTGTAGGTAATTGGATTGTGGGTGACCGGGGCTCTTAATGCAGTGTTGAGGAGGGAGCATCAAAGCGAGATGCGGCGGTATCTGTTGAATCACCAGGTATATATATATATAGATATTACATGATGAATATATATATTAATTAATGTGATGAGTTCATGCATAAGATGATGAGTTGTTTGTTGGTGGTATACGTGCAGAATGAAGATGGAGGGTGGGGGTTGCATATAGAAGGGCACAGCATAATGTTTTCGACAGCTCTGAACTATGTGACCTTGAGATTGCTTGGAGAAGAGGTGGATGGTGGAGAAGGCAGCATGCAGAAAGCAAGGGCATGGATTCTTCATCGTGGTGGAGCCACTCATATTCCTTCATGGGGCAAACTCTGGCTCTCAGTAACTCTCCATGCATTGCATTTTTCATTTCATAACTCTTTTATTATTCATTGGATCCACAGTTATATAATGAAAATGGTAGGTGCTTGGCGTGTACGAATGGAGCGGCATGAACCCAATTCCACCGGAGATTTGGCTGCTTCCCTACTCTGTTCCTTTCCACCCAGGTTGTTGAGAATGATTATATTAAGTATGAATATTATTAGTTTTTATTATACAAAATTTGTGATGAAGAAAGTTGCAGGAAGGATGTGGTGTCACTCTCGATTGGTGTATCTACCAATGTCATACTTGTACGGGAGAAGATTTGTGGGTCCAATCAATGCAATTATTTTATCCCTCAGAAAAGAGCTCTACACCCTTCCTTATCATATTCTTTCCTGGGATCATGCTAAGAATTTATGTGCTAAGGTATTCTGTTCTGTTCTGGTAAATTTTAAACCTACTTAATAGTGCCTTTATTAAAAGTAGCATAAATGTAGAAGGATTTAACTTGAAAGTTTGCAATTATGGCAGGAAGATATGTACCATAGGTGTCCAATGATCCAGAATATGTTATGGACTTTTCTTGATAATGTAGGAGAACCTCTTCTCATGCGTTGGCCCTACTCCAAGCTACGGAAGAAAGCACTCCATTGTATAATGCAACACATACGCTATGAAGATGAAAACACAAACTATGTTTGTATTGGACCCATTAATAAGGTAATGAAGATAAGGATGATAAAATAGGTCACAATGACCCGTTTTAGTTGCCATTAATTCACCATAAATAGACTAAGCTGGATTCATCCTTAACTGATTTCGGGAAGCCTTAACTCTTTTAGTTTAGGAGTAGATTTAGCTCGTTAAAAGATGTAACAAAAAAATTTGAATGAATTTTTTTATAAAATTTAGTTAAATAAAACAATATTTAAATGGTGTTAATTTTTTTTTATCAATATTAGAGCATTCATTTTATAAACTGAAATATATTTTTTTATTTTTTATAAACTATAAATTTTATACGAATACATAATAACAACTTTAAACATAATTTTATGTATAATTTATTTTTTATTTTTTTTAGAACACTTGACTGATACACTTGTTTTAGTCTATTTTATCACTCTTATCTTTAGATAAACACGTGAAGAATAAGTTTCTTTCCAGAAAACATTGACACTTACTTTGTCTATGTTGATTTGAATTTAATTTAGTGGGGAGTTTTTAAAAACCTTACAATGCCATATTATTATTAGATACATCTTCATCTTTGACAATCCTCTTGTTGCATATAACCAATTGCTTCCATAGGTGTCTCTTTCCATTACATAATCCGTTAAAAATGAAACAGAAAGCACTAACAAGATTAGGGGACACGATTACATTAAACCATTGATGTGAATATTTTAAAGATGTAAACATTGATAACATTTTTTATCAGCATAAACTTGATTGGTAACATGTTAATTTTCTTAGTAATTTGAATAAAGACAACCAAACAGGCTAGCCTTATGAAACAGGTATTAAACATGGTTTGCTGTTGGCTGGAGAACCCCAATTCTCAAGCATTTAAGTGTCACATTTCAAGAATCAAGGATTATCTCTGGGTGGCTGAGGATGGAATGAAAATGCAGGTTCTACATCACTTACATATTCTTTCTGCAGACGTCGACAAATGCATTTAAATTAACATAAACTTTTGTTTGTGATTAAATACTGATCTGCCAATTCTAATGAACATGAATGTCAGGGATATAATGGCTCTCAACTTTGGGATGTTGCTTTGTCTGTTCAAGCAATCTTAGCTACCAATCTTGAAGATGAATATGGTTCAATGCTTAAGAAAGCAAATAATTTCATAAAATGCTCACAGGTATAGTACATTGATTAAATGTTGCTGTTAAGGAAACTAAGTGTGAAATATACATTGACCATAATAATTAATTACATTTGAGCTTGGTGTGAAGATTACAGCAAACAGCTCTGGTAATCCAAGTTATTGGTATCGCCACATTTCTAAAGGTGGTTGGCCTTTCTCAACTGCAGACAATGGTTGGCCTTCCACAGACTGCACGGCAGAAGGCTTGAAGGTGATAAATAATGAATTTGCCATTAATTTCAATAAAATTGAAATTCTTAAATATATTAGTGCTAGTTAAATTAACAAGCAAAAACATACCTCTTTCCCTTCCATGCGATTCTTTAGTAGAATTTGACAATGGGAATCCAAGTTCTTCACATGTTGGTGGTATTTTGATTGAAGCTTCTTAGGAAGTGAAAGTTCTTAGACTCGTGAGTAAGTTTTCATTTGAAATATACCCACGATGATTTGTATGTATGTTGTCATAAAATTAATTGGATGATGGTAGAACTTCTCAATTATATTTAATCAAGCTATTAGTTTCTTAAGTCGTTTGTTTAACATTTGTACATGTCTTTTTTTTTTTTTCAGACAGCTCTTCTGTTATCAAATTTGCCATTTGAGACAGTGGGAAAAGCAGTGGAAATAGAACAACTATACGATGCTGTTAATTTAACATTATCCCTACAGGTACGTACGAATTATAGCCAATATGTATAGTATCTGACGTACTAAAAATTATGGAAAAATCGGTATGTAAAATCGCAACAAAGAACCCACACATTTCTTTTTTCATTCTTTCTCTTTCTTGACTTGGATTTAGTGAAAGATTTATAGGATAAGGGAACTTTAGAATGGTAGAAAAAAAGGACTAAATTGAACTTCAAAAAGTTTAGATGTGGCTAAAACTTATTTTTTACCCTAGACTGCATTCAATGTAGATATAATTTAAGGTATCAATATACAGTTAAAAGTGACCCCGCTCGCAACTACAAACACAATTTGTAATATCAAATTAAAAACTTCAGGGTCACTGGTTAATGAATTTTCTTACTCAATATCACAGAATAGAAATGGAGGATTTGCATCCTATGAGCTCACGAGATCTTCTGCATGGTTGGAGGTAAAACTATTATACTTTCTCTTAAATGAAAAGGTATATCTAGACCAATTTTTTAATGATCCTGTTGATTGTTGTCACAGAAAATGAATCCAGCTGAAACATTTGAAGATATCATGATCGATTATCAGTATGTTTTAACATGCTTCCTTATAATTTATAGAGTTGGAATATGATTTTTTTAGAATTGTGTCAAATAGGCGAGTTCATGATTTTGTTATAGGTGTGTAGAATGCACATCATCAGCAATTCAAGGTCTTGCCTTATTCACACAACGATATCCAACGCATAGAAGGAAGGAAATAGAAACTTGTATTGCTAAGGCAGCAAGCTACATCGAAAGCGTACAGTTAGCTGATGGTTCATGGTTTGCTCTACTTGTCCTCAAACTCATTTCTTTTGAAATGTCATTAGGAATGAATTCATATGAGATTTAATGCAATGATGATGCAAAATGCTTTGAAGAATGAACTTAGATATTCTTTCTGATGAGTCTTAAACAAACAACACACACAAATAATCTGCAAGGAATAGAAGAAAGAACGGAACACGGGCAACACACAAGATTTAACGTGGTTCGGTTTCCCTAATCCACGTGCAACAGGAAGAATTTTATTCACTTGTGATTGCTAAAGATTACAAATACAAGTTGTGTATTTATAGGGAGAAACTAGGGTTACTGTCTAATTGGGCCTAACTCAAATCAAGCCTCCACAAAGCCCAACAATCTCCCACTTGGAGGCTTGATAAACTTCAAACT
>Ga0209700_103470_pt1 | contig 30127 bp, 11 predicted proteins | sample SiratroredBW_FD_187528 | JGI IMG/M metagenome (GOLD analysis project Ga0209700, IMG submission 187528) | Root nodule microbial communities of legume samples collected from California, USA - Siratro red BW (SPAdes) (version 2) | ecosystem: Host-associated > Plants > Roots > Nodule | place: USA...
GAATATTATATTTAAAATCACCAAAATACAAATGAGTTCAAGAAGTTACATTCAATCCCAAAGTTGCGGAACTTAGCTACTCATAGTAGCCATTACACTTCAAAGAAGAAAGATTGCCAAAAGAAGAACCGGAATCCTTAGTAGTTCTTGTTCTTTTCCGCTCTCCAGTTCTTCCTAATCCAACTCCCCTTTCTAAAACCCTAAAAATTCCCTTTTTGACTTGGTTTTGGGCCTAGGTTAAGTGGTTTTTCTTTTGGGTCTTTCTCTATTTTAAACTTTTCATTTCTTTGCCTCATGAATCTCTCAATCTATCATTTTCTTCATTCTTTTATACCTAAAATTTCACAATAATTGAGATTAAATGATTTCCTTTTAACTCATGACTCAAAACATAAATTTAAATCCAAAAACTCTAAAATTGGGAGTAATTACTATTTTAAATAACACTTAAATCCACAAGTACTCAATATTTCTCATGTATAAAAACACTCCAAATTGGTACTTTTCACGAAGGCGAGCTCTCAATCATGAAAATATCCAGCAATATTCACAAAATTGATATTTTATCACAATTCGTCCAGCGAAGACGAGCTCTTAATCATGAAAATATCCAATAATATTCACAAAAATTGATATTTTATTACAATCCGTCCCGCAAAGGCGAGCTCTCAATCATGAAAAATATCCAACAATACTTTCAAAATAAATTTACATCATAGTACACACATACACATAATGTCAGAAAGGACTATGATTCAAATACTGAAAACATTGATTCTCCATCGTTATAATTCAAAACTATGTAAATATAAATACTAACAATATATATTGTAAAATATTTTATTTTTAGTGAAAATTTATGATAAATCATAAAACTGCGAAAACAACTCATAACTTAATAATTTGGAATTAGCATATGTCAAAAGTCTAAGATTCAAATCACATAAATTGTGTCTAACATAATTTCACTATAATACCCAACAAATTTTCATAATATCATACAACTAAAAAAGGGATTAAAGATGTTATTAAAATTGATTAATCTTATATATAACTAGACATCAAATCATAATCTTTTCGTATTCCATCATCTACAAAAGATCAAAAATACTCCTACAATCTTTATAGGTAAAAAGAAAATCACCATATACAACCCCTATATATTAGGGACAAGCAAAAGACTACGATCTGGTTTGAGTCTTGCCAAAGACGATACGAGCAAGAATCACTTAGCAAGTGGGATGCTGCCTTTCTTGTTAGTTCAGTATCAAAGTGAGAAGATGAAAATATAGCAGCGAAATATATGATTTCCAAATCCAATTCTTCCAACAATATTTTCAAAATACATTTATATTATTCTCAATAAAATATACAATCAACCATCAACAATAACATAAATAAGTCAGAGAACAACATTACTAAATTTGAAAACAAAAGGTCAATAACCTTTCGGCCATTCAAAATAAAACACTACGCAAGAACCGCATCTTCCAAGCTGAATTCAGAAAACTTTTATCCCAGACCACCTCAAATATTAAGCTTAAAATGTATGGCAACTTACTAGATTGCAAATGGTGAAACAGAAGTAGAGGAAGGAAGTTAACTAAGAGACACAAAAAATATGTTAAGCACGTTACCACAAAGATTTTCATTATAACATGAAAAGTACATAACAATATCCTACCAAGTCTTAGATTTCTCAGAGAGAGAAAGTATGCCAAGAAACTATAGCAACACTAAACCCCTTCATGTGTAGAAAATCATTCTCAACTACTCATGTAACAATATTATAAATTATATTATTCAACAGCTGACAGACAAGAAATTATAACAGACAGTGTACCGTCAGCTTCTTCACTAGCATTATTACACTGAAAGTATACTACATGTAGTGAACATCATAACTACAAAAGACACAGTAATACTCCTATCACAATAACTACAATTTCTATTATATCATTCACAGAAGAAATGCCCAATTCCAATAAATCCCAAGATTCTAACAAGACAACGACCTTATTACACCAGGTGAGGTTGACCTTTTTCCTTTTATCCCACTTCTGAATAAACAAAACTATATATTCCCTTTCAGAACTCAGATGTAAGTATTCTTAGTCAGAGTTGATAGCAGTGCTGCACATCCCAGCGCACACCAGCAGTAACACTTAAAATAGGGTAATGTATTGGTCATAACGATATACCGTGCATAAAATCACTAGTGTGCATAACAATAGTGTGCATCAAATCACTCTTCTTAACATAACAGCTTCTCAACAGTCATTCCGAGGACATTAATTAGATCCTCCAAAACATTAAGAATACACCTATTATATATCCTGAAAGGGAATGTAACCATCACCACATCTAGTCTGGTGGGAATCTTTCTCACCCGAGAAAATAATAAAACCCATTAATCCCACTTAAGAAAAAAGAGAAAGGGAAATTAACAGTATGATTACACGGAGCTTTTATTTATCAATTAAAACAATACAAATTTAATTAGAAAAAACTCACAATTATAATATATGAGTACATCAAATTATATGGAGATAAGAAGAATCAGAATCTAGAATAAAAGAAAAACTTTAATTCATCATTCGTTCTGTCCTTTCCTGAACAATGGTCTCTGCAAAGAATAAGAAAGAAGAGTATGTACAAACTGTTTCCAAAGCCAGAAGCCTATACAGAGAACTGTCTTCTTTATTTTTTAATAGGATAGAATAAAAAACTAACCCTGGACAGTTGTAGAGAATCTTCTATATATTATTAATTAATAATGAGTTCAGCCACCTATTATCAGCTAACCCAATAAATATTCACATAATATAAATAATATTATTTTATGAAACCAAATAAATAATAACACTCAAATAAATAATAATAATAATGATTACATAAAATTTGACAAATAAATTAATCTAGAGAAATTACTAATTTATATATTTCACAAAATAATTAATCCAACATACCTATCTAATTTGACATCATTAAAAGATTTTTATAATATATTTTAAATTAAAATTATATCAAATTATCTTTATCATATATTTGGATGGGTTAATTTAGAAGGGTTGTTTGCATCTAGTCTTAATGTTATCTAATAATCTTTGTTGATAGTTTATGGCATATATATATATATATATATATATAAAGTTTATTCTATGTTACATAAGTATTTATTCTTAAGTTAGTTAATTGCATGTTTTGTTTTTCTAATTTTTCATAATTAGTTTATATTAATGTTATTAATGTAACTTAGCTTGTATAAAAGACAGTAAAAGAATTTAAAAAGTTGAAATATAAGATTCTTTTGTTAGGAATTTCAATTAAGCTAAATACTAAAATTCCAAATATACTTAAATTGAAAGAAATAGTTAATTTTCTACTTCACATGATTTTCCATTCGCAATTACTTGTTGGCTTTATTCTCGTTCGTTTATTACTCATTCACTTTTGATACGCACTCGCTCCACTTTTGTTTACTTTATAAATTATTTTGCTTTGTGTGCACTATCTCCTTTTAGAAATGTTTTTTATCTTTATGTTCTTATTTTCTCTCTCTCTCTTTCTTTTGCTCACTCTCGATCTGCTCTTTCTCTTGAAAAAATTGTGATTCGTCAAATTATTCATATTAGGTTTATTTGTGATTTAGGTTTCGTTATTGTTTTGATATTTTCTATTTCTTTATTTCATTTCATCGATTTAAGGTTCTGTTTATTTTAGTAGCTACTTTTGCAAAAGAAATTCATTTATTTTAAAATTGAAATCTAAAAGGCAGTAAATTGTTTCAATTAAAAATATTTACAATGTGTTTGGATAAGGAATTTTAATAAGGTAATTTATTTGTAAGGATAATTTGAAATGAAATGTTTTATCAGGTGACATGTTGTTTAACTAAAGAATTTAAAAAAAAAATGAGATTCTAAAGTTTTGAGTAATTAAATTACTTAAAAATAAAGAATTTCAAATCTCATCTAAAAATTTATAGTTGAGATTAATAATTAATGTCAACTAGATTATTTTATTAAAGTTGAGAAGAGTTATTTTTTTTGTCTAAATTGTTAAGATTATCTGTTATTATTATGAATCATTATTATTTTTTCTCAATATTAACTAAAATCTTATTAGCCTTGTCAATTGACCTATGTTATAATTATTTTGTAAGTATTTATAGTAATTATTATTTTTTATTATTGACTTGAATTTTATTTCTTATAAATTTAAAATATTGATTTAGGACTTTGATAAGATCAATTAGAATTGTTTGACATTTTATATAAATTTTTTTATTTTATAATAATTGAAATATTTTATTAAAAAAATAAAATTTAATAAATTTGAATTGGTTTATAAAACAAAATATTTGAAACTAAAACAATTTAAAATGATATCACTTCAAATTTAAAATATTTTAGTATCTACAAAGAAATTCAATATTCAAACACAAAAGGTTAAGTTTTCTCCTGACACCAGAATATCTATTCTCATTTCTTACAATAGAAATATTAGTAAAAAATTTATTGATTTTGTTTCTTAAATTATTAGATTTTATATTTTATATTTATGCTACGATCTGAAATTATATATTTATATGATAATAGTTAATTTTTAAAATTATAAATTTGAAAAAAAAATTAATAAAAATAAATAAAAATAAATTTGATTAATAATTATTAGATAATTTAATTTAAATAAATTGCTTCTTCTAAATATAACTTTTTAAAAATAAGTAGTAGTAAAAAATATAGAAAAATATTACTTTTACAACTCATGCAAAATAATTCCCCTTTAAAATATTGTTTTCATTACCAATTCATGTCTCCGTCACTTAAGGTTATCAAGTGATAAACATGTTACTTGGTGGTGTCAAACTATAAAAATCCAAAAATTTAATAAAAATTTAATTATTTTAAAGAAAATGTTGATTTGATAACTACGTTTTTATTACAATTCTATCTGTCACCACCAATTGATTATGTGACTAAGAGTAAAAATGATAATTTGTCACAAATCTAAAACATTTAAATGACCCAACTTTACTTCGTGTAGAAAGGCGAAGTGTTTCATGTTTGAACACAAGAGTGTTTGAAAGGATCCGGTACAATTATTTTCAAACATTTAGTGAAGCGGGTAATGTTTTTCTCTTCTTGCGAAAACAAATAATTTAAGTTTACGCTGAAAAATTTAAAATAAAAAAATTGTATATTCAAAACATAAATTAGATAATATTTTGAACTAAAGTTATGATATGTATAATGATTTTAGTATTAAATTTTTAACTGATTTTATATATATATACATATATATATATATATGACGACTTGATATTAATTATTTTTTAAACTAAACTAGTACTATTGTACACTACTTTAATAATTTTTTTTTAAAAGTTATTGATATTAAAATCATCTTATTTAACACGACTTAAGTTAACAATAATTATCTGACCAAAAATTGCATCTAGATCTATAAATTCTCTACTTCAAAATTATTACCTTAAGTGTGACTTATCCTTTTTTCTAGAAAAAGTTAAATTTACCGATTTTAATAAATTTAAAAAAGAAATTACACCAGATTCGTAAATAAACTTTGAAGTGACTCAGGGTGTTATATGTGGACAATTATAATGTTGTAAAAGGTATCAGTGTTTGATAAAGTTGGTTAAGGATTCATGATCTGAACGGATACATAATATATCTTTCAAAAAGTCAATATACTGTGCAATGATCTTCAATGACCTTGTAAAGATATAATGCACTTTTTAAAATTTATTAAAATTATGCTATATATTAATTTTAATAAAGTTTAACATTTCAACAAAATTGCGTGTTTATTTTCTAATTTAATGATAAAGTTCTTCTATTAAATAGTTAACTCTTAAATCTTAAAATATCATCACTAACTCATCTAGTAGGTAAGTTATAATTTGTTATAGTTCTTCAATTTTATAACAACAACGCTATTTTAATTTTATTTGTAGAATAAGATTAATAATGTTATTATAAAGGATTAAGTACTCCTTGTTCATCTTCGACGTAAGAAACAGAAAAGAAACTTAGTAGAAAGATCGGCTCAATTATTTAAAAAAAAAAAATCTGACCCAAACAAATTCTTAAAATATAGTATGATGAGCATGACTTTATGAAAAGTAATTTATAAAGTACTAAGCATTTAAATACTTAAATACACAGGATTTGAAATATAAATATGGAGTGAGACTCTTGATGCAAAACATGTATGACTTAGTTCCTGCTAACCCAAACCACAATTTTGGTGAAGATCATGGTAAAGAATGTGTAATGATATTATTTACGTACGTAGGTCAAGGAGGGACACATGTAGTTCATTAGTGGTTTGTTTTATGTTCATAGTCTTAAGTGTTATAAAGTTCTAAGCGGTTAAGAATTTAAGTACACAGGGTTCAATAAATAAATGTGGAGTGAGACTTTTGACGCATAACATGTGTGCCTTGGTTCTTGTTGACCTAAGCTACAATTTTGGCAAAGATCATGGTGGAGAACGCATAATGATATTACTTACGTATGTAGGTTGGGAGGGACACATGTCGTTCATTGGTGGTTTGTTCTATGTTCATTGTCTGAAGTGTTCATAAACTTCTAAGCAATTAAGCACTTGAGTACGGGTTTAGGGTTTAGGGTTCAACAAATAAATATGAAGTGAGGCTTTTGACGCAGAAAATGTGTGACTTGGTTCCTGCTGACCCAAGCCATAGTTGGGGTGAAGACTATGGTTGAAAACATGTAATGATATTACTTACGCAGGTCAGGGAGGGACACATTTGGTTAATTGGTGGTTTGTCCTATGTTCATTGTCTTATTTGTTCATAAAATATTGTGCAGTGAAGCAATTAAGTACACAGGGTTCAACATATAAATATGGAGTGAGGATTTTGATGTTATAAATGTGTAACTTGGTTGTTGCTGACCCACGCCAGAGTTTTGGTGAAGATCATGGTAAAGAACTTGTAATGATATTGCTTAAGTAGGTGAGGGAGGGACACATCTGGTTCAATGGTGGTATGTTCTATGTTCACTGTCTTAAGTGTTCATAAAGGTTTGAGCAATTAATCAGTTAAATATATAGGGTTCAACACATAAATGTGGAGTGAGGCTTCTAACGAAGAACATATGTGACTTAGTTCTTGCTGACCCAGACCAGAGTTTTGGTGAAGATCATGGTAGAGAATATGTAATGATATTACTTACAGACATAGGTCAAGGGGGACACATGTGGTTCATTGGTGGTTTGTTCTATGTTCATTGTCTTAAGTGTTCATAAAGTTCTGAGTAGTTAAACACTTAAGTACACAGGGTTCAACAAATAAATGTGGAGTGAGGCTTTTGATGCAAAACATGTGTGACTTGGTTCCTGCTGACCCAAGTCAAAAAGTTTTGGTGAAGATCATGGTGGAGAACGTGTAATGATATTACTTACATACATAGGTGGACGACTACAAGAAAAATCGTGATTACATAGAGCAAAAATCCGTATGTAATGTAAAAAATCTGTATGTAATTTGAATTTATGTACAGATTACATATGACCAAAAATTTGTAGTGTAAAAACATTGTAGGTAACACTTACATATGGATTTCATAATCCCTAGTTCATTACGTACGGACGTACGAAATTACCACTACTAGAAAATTGTCAAATAGTGACCGAAATTAGTGACCGAAAAAATCAGTTACTATCAGTGACTGAAAAAATTGGTTACTAATCAGTGAACGAAAAAATCGGTCACAAATTCAGTCACAAAATCGGTCACAGATTCGATCTCAGAATTAGTCGCAAATTCAGTCACAGAATTGGTTACAGAATCGGTCACAAAATCGGTCACAAAAATTGACACAGATTCGATCAAAAATTCAGTCACAGATGATAATAATAATAATAATAATAATAATAATAATAATAATAAAAGTAATAATAATAAAAATAATATTAATAATAATAATATTATAGTACAAACAATAATAATAATAAATAAAATAATTATAATAATATCGATAATAATAATAATAATAAAATAATAATAATAATAATATTAATAATCATAATAATAATAAGAATAATAAAAATAGTAATAATTATGATAATAATAATTATTATTATTGTAATAATTATAAGAAGAAGAATAATAATTATAACAATATCAATAATAATAATAATAATAAATTAATAATAATAAAAATAAAAATAATTATAATAATTATAATAATAATAATAATAATAACTAGAAGAACAATAATAATAATAATAATTTAAATAATAATAATATTAATAATAATATTAATAATAATAATAATTGTAATAATTATAAGAAGAATAATAATTATAACAATATCAATAATAATAATAATAATAACAAATTAATAATTCGTAAGTACTGATTTTGAGAAACTAATAAAATAAATTTCTTAAAACTTATTTCAGTCAGTCAAATTTGATGTTTAGATATTAAAATCTTATCTTATTAAATTTAAAGGCTATAAAATTATTATTTTTAATTAGATGTGCTGACAACAGTTCAATCCAAATATTACATACTAAAATCATAATCTTTTATTTATCCAAATTTTCTAAACAATTTTAATTTTAATATATACGTTATGTGTAATGTTAAGTCTACTAGAACTAAGATAAAATCATAATCTTTTATTTATCCAAATTCTCTTCAAACAATTTTAAGTTTAAATGAAATAAATTTGGTTTATCACCATTCTTAATAAGAAAATAAAAGAAATTTGGTTATGAATTTAACCACTTAACAATTCTCGTTGAATAATATACAAACTAATGTAGAAATATTTTAATTATATCATATTGAATTTCGTCACGAGGGCAGCCAGCTAGCTTCGGACGACTTATAAGTTCCTAATTTTGAATTTCATATACTCAATTTAAAATTTTTATTTTTATTTTTTTCTGAAGAGGCATAGAATTATGACGAGGCAGGTATAGTACCTCTTTTTCATTAGTTCTTTATAAAGGAAATTATCATTTATTATCTATAAAATAAATTGTAATTTTCAGCATCAATTATTTTCTTGCTATTTTTAAAATATTTATAAATATAAAATCATATTTTATATCTATGTGCTTTTATATATACTAGAATGTAAGTCTTTTTTAATACAATATCTATTTTGTTTCAATCAGGCAAACAAATAATTGGAATAATTAAACAATTATAATAATTATATTGTTTATTTTGACTTAAATTACTTAATACGGAAAACAACGATTACAATTAAAATTTAACTTTTTCATATATGTTAAAGAAGATATGTAGTTCATTATGGTTATATATTAACATTTGAAATATATTAAAATTCAACTATCACAAGTATATATTTTAATTTATTATAACATATATACTGCATATTAGCTTCATCCATCCAAGAATCGATCAATAATACGTACGAAAATTATAACATTGATATAATAAATGATAGATAGGAGTCACATTTGAATAAATTATCTAGACTATTACCATAAAATAAAATAAAAACAAAATAAATAATGTAGAAATAAGTCTAGGGACGAGAGGAATAATTGAATATTGTTATAAAATTTTCATAATATATCATTTAATATCAAGTGGTCATACATTTTTTTAAGCTAATATGAGAATTGCGTAACTCATCCTTACAAAACCGGCATATAAAGTAAGCACTCATTTATAAATTATTGAAAGGTCTTATCTTTAGTCGATGTGGGATCTCCAACACACCCCTCACGCTGAGACTGCTCAACTTGTGTGTAGGACTATATTATTTAAGGGTGGTCCAGTAGATGCCCGATAACAGGTGGCACGATTGGGTCAACAATTGTGCTACGATAGGTTGTGATACCATATCAAGAAGTAGAATTTTAAGCTTAACTCAATCTTACATAACTGGCTTGTAAAATGAGGTTTGCACCCACTTATAAACTTTTGAAATACCTCATCTTTAGTCGTTCTGGAATCTCCAACACACCCCTCTCACGCCGAGACTCCTCAACTCGAGCATGAAACTTATACATAAGGATGGACCGATAACTGCCCGATAAGGGTGGCCTGATAGACCCAATAATCTTGCTAGGATAGGCTTTGATATCATCTCAGAAGTGGAATTTAAGCCTAACTCATCTTTACAAAACCGACTTGTAAAGTGAGATCTGCACCTATTTATAAACTATTGATTGAAAGACCTCATCTCTAATATATGTGAGATCTCCAACATCTTTTCTAAATATTAGTTTGTAAATCTCTCATTTTTTTCCCATTAATACAACATAATAATATGTAATATTATTCTAATCTATTCAGTATAATTACTTTTAACTAACCTATTGAATATTGTTTAGATTATAACTATTCCTGTGTATTGAGTATTGTTTGAACTAAAGTCACTCTAGACTAAAATAATGAATATTTTTTGAAACACAACCATTTTTAACTAAACAAAATTAATATGAAACTAATCACAAAAATCATATGAATTTGCTTATTATAGAGTAATAGTATCTTGCTACATATACAAATATATGTACACTCTTAATGTTATGTTAGACAAAGATTTTGGTAACATTTTATACTTAATTATGTCTCTTTTATTCTTCTTCAAAAAAATAATTTTATTCATGCCTCCATCTTCTTCTTCTCTCAAAAGGTCTGTACACTAATCTAAATGCAGTAAAGTCACTTAATATTCTCACCAAACGCAATAAAGTCACTTATTTTTCCATTAATATCAGTAAGTTGTTTCTTTGAACTTGATAAGAGTTATTTTTTATTTAAATTGTTAGGGTTATTTGTTATTGTAGACTATTATTATATCTTGCTCAATTAACTAAAATTTTATTATTCAATATCGTAAAGAATATCTCTTGATAAAGGTGAATTAAATTTTTTAATTGATATAGGTTCTGATTATAGTTTTTGTCAATGTCTATTATGATTATTATTTTTTATTATTAACAAGAATGTTTTCTCTTGCTAATTTAAAATATTTATTAAGATTTCTTCACTAAAATCAATAGAATTGTTTGACATTTACATATTTTTGTAGTTGGTGATAATAGAAATATTTTATCTAAAAAGAGAAAATAAAAATTCAATAAATTTAAAGTAACTTATCAAATAAATACTTAAAATTAGGAAATTCAATATCCACACGCAAAGTTAAATTTTCTCCTCACATCTGAATATCTATTCTCATTTCTAACTATCGTAAAAGAAAGTAAATATTGATTTTGTTTCCTAAATTATTAGATTTGATATTTTATATTTGTGCTATAATTTGAAATTATATATTTACATGATAAGAGTCAATGATATTTGTGTAATATAAAGTCACGAGCATTATGTAGGATGTATACAATCATGTCTATAATAATAATTTGAGATTTAATGGTAATTTAATATTGTTTTATAAGATGAATATGAGAGTTTTCTATATATTCAATCCTTGTGTTCTTTCATTCCCTAATTCTCACAAATTATCTATCTTTCCTTTCATACTCTTTCTTTCTTGTCTTTTTCTTTCTTTTTGCTGCCCAAAAGTTTATTTTTTTCTTCAAGAAAACTCTTATTAGACTTTAATCCCTTTAGATACTTTCTTGTCCATCAAGATTTGATCTTTGTGGTAAAATTCAATTCTTGAATTACTTGTATGTTTGATCTTTGTTTTTAACCTATGATTTCAAGTTCTGCTTTTGTGAAACAGTTTTACAGTTCAGTGGAAGAAGGAAAGGAAGCGGAAGGAAGTTGAGAATGGCAAAGAGAAAGAAAACCAGTGATGGAAGAAAGGAAGAAGATAGACTCAGTGACTTACTAGATGTTGTTCTTCTCCATATCATGGAGTTTTTGCTTACAAGAGAAGCTGTGCAGAGTTGTGTGTTATCTAAACGGTGGAAGAACCTTTGGAAAAGTGTCAACACTTTATCTTTCAGATCCTCCACATGAATTCACAAATACAATATATTTGTCTCTCATGTTCCCTCTAATCGATTAGATCATTCTGTGGCTCTGCACAACCTCATTTGACCGTCTTCAATTCCACTGCACGAAAACTTTGCTATCTTCCTTTCATAAAAGAAGAAAAATTGATAGCCCTTTCACTGCAGAGTCTTCCATCATCATCATAGATTGGTGGCGAATGTTTTAGTTGATACTTTATTCTCGTATCCTCTATACAATAACGAAGGTGAGATACTTTATTTTGTTTTCATTATTAATTTTGTCACTGTTCAATTTTTCACATTTTAAAATATTTTTACTAAAAGTTTCTAATTTCACTCTAATCATATAGAATTTATATTGGGATAGATTAGAAATTGAACCTCCCCACTTTCCTATATTAGAATTAATCAAAGTATATACGGATTCTTCCTGATATCTGGAGATTAAGTAAACGCAATACTTAATACTGAATTATGAATTAGAAAGTGTTGATGTGATAGAGTGTTAACAGTCATGGCCATATCCGACAAATACTCTCTTCGTAGCTTTTATATTGTAATTGTCTTATCCATGGTATTTTGTTACTTTGCTTTTCATATATCATAAACTTGAAGAAACTATCACTATGGGAAATGCATTTCAAATCTGCGGTATTTTGTGTGGTCATGACAATCTGTATTTCAATTTTTAATGGAAATCTCACTTCTTTCTTCAAGCGTTCTTGTATAATGGTGAGAAAATTTTAAATACAAGAAATAAGTTTTTGAGAGTTGTATAATGGTGAGAAAATTTTAAATACAAGAAATAAGTTTGTGAGAGAAGCATAAAGAGAAAGTGAAGGTAATATTACAAGATAAACTGCATCAATGATTCCAAAACATATATGAATAACTAAAGATTATAAACTTTTAAGAAACTATTAGTGTGGAGAATACATGCATTTCAAACATACTATTTGCAGTAAGTTGTCATTACCTTCTTTCATGGGAATGTTCTTATATAATGGTGTGAAAATTTTAAATACAAGAAATAAGTTCTCGACACGCATAAAGAATAAGAATAAGTGAACATAATATTGAAAGATACACTGCGTCCAATGATTCCCAAAATATATATGAATAACTAAAGAAATAAAAACATAATTTTTTAGTATGTTTAGAAAATAGAAATGATTTTTTCCGATCGTGAATTTGAAATCTAAATTTCTCTAGAATAAATCCGTAGAGTGGTTGCAAATTTCTAATAATTTTCCGATTTTAAAATTAATTGAGAAATTATTTTACAGTCTATTACATTCTTTTACAATCTGGATTTTTAAGTTATTCCTAATATTTCTTATTTATAAGGAAATTTTGATTTCTTTTACTAATGAAATTTAATTAATATAAATACAGCTCATCATATTGTTTATAACCTTCTAATAAGGTAATTACATTTGTAATCCTTTTAATTTAGGATAATTCTGGTTTTGAAAAAGTTCTTTTAGTTTTATCAAGTTAAAATCACTATTATAATTCATAAGTACTGATTTTGACAAACTAATAAAATTATTTTCTTAAAACTAAAGACTAAAAAAGTTTTTTTTTAATTAGAAGAGATGAGGAGTTCATTCCAAATATTACAGACTAAAATCATAATCTTTTATTTATCCAAATTTTCTAAACAAATTTAATTTTAATATATATGTATATATATATATATATATATATATATATATATATATATATATATTTATATATATTTAAACATACAAGCAAATTACAATAGATATAAAATATGATTTTATATTTATAAATATTTTAAAAATACTAAGAAAATAATTGATGCTGAAAATTATAATTTATTTTATAGATAATAAATAATAATTTCCTTTATAAATAACTAATCAACAAGATGTACTACCTGCCTCGTCATAATCCTATGCATCTTCATAATAAAAATAATTTAAAAATAAAAGTTTAAAATTGAGTATATACAATTCAAAATTACAAACTTAGAAGTCGTCCCAAGCTAGTGACTGCCCTCGTGACGAAATTCATTATGATATAATTAAATAAAAGTTAATAAAATGAAATAAATCTGGTTCATCACCGTTTTGAATAATAAAATAAAAGAAATTTTGTTATGAATTTAACCACTTATAATCCTGTCAATTTGGAATAAAATTTTAGTGAGTCAAGTTGATCTAATAACTCATCCAAAAGAAGTAAATAAACAAAAATAATGTTAAATTAAAATTTTAATTCCTTGATTTATCAGATGGTGTATTAAAATTTGTTATTGGTGGAAAGAAATTAACAATGTTAGCTGAATATTATACAAACTAATGTAGAGATATCTATAACTTAGAATTTAAGTTTTTTCAAATACAATATTTATTTAACGCTAAGCTTACATCCTAAATAAAATTAACAATTTCAATTAGATAAACAAAACAATTGTAATAATTAAACAATTATAATAATTAAATAGTTCATTTTGACTTAAATTACTTAATTTGACAAATAACGACTAGAATTAAAATTTAACTTTTTTAAATATGTTAAAAGAAGATATATAATACGTTATGATTAACATTTGAAATATATTATGATTAATATAAGTTTTAAAGTTTTGAGTTCAAAATGGTATCATTATTTTATGTGAGTTTGACTCACTTTTCATTTTTGTAAGATCTTTTCCATTTTATTCTTCAAATTATCTAAGTTGATGATGGATGGATTACATTTTAATAAATCATCTAAAAATAATGCAAAGATTTCTAAAGATAAGAGAGAAATAAATGAGTAATGTTCTAAAATTTTCATAATACATTATTGGACATACATTCTTTTTAAGTTAATAAATGATATGTCGAAACAACTTAGTCTATAAATCTTTATTTTTTCATTAATAGAGGAAGTTGGTCCAAAAGTTTTCAATTTAAATGTAGCATGCTTAATAAATCATATCATTACCTACAAAGTAAATAAAGAAATTATGTCAACACCTACAATTTATGTTTGTGAATATGAAAATCATCAGAAACCAAGTACCATGTCAGAGATTTAGTGTGAGCCAATTTAATATTTTTCTTATTCTTATTCTTCTATACCAAACACAATAAATATTGTCAAGAACGATTGGTTATCAGGAAAAAAAAAGATTGATGTGACATCTATTGTAAAGTTGTACATCAATGAAGTATTTAATCTTCTCACCAAACACAATAAATCTTCTCACTTATTTTTTCATTAATGTTAAGTAGGCTGATTCTTTGAACTTGTAAGAATTATTTTTTTATTTATATTGTTAGGATTATTTATTGTTGTAGACTATTATTATTTCTTGCTTAATTAACTAAAATTTAATTATCCATTGTCATAAAGATTATCTTTTGATAAAGGTGAATTATTTTTTTTAATTGATATGTGTTATAATTATTGTTTTTGTCAATATCTTTTATTATTATTATTATTTTTTATTATTGTCTCTTGCTAATTATAGTCGTTTATCCTACATAACAACAAATATCAAATAGTTTTTACATATCATGTTGGTAAAAAAATGAGTCTAACATATTTAATAAAATTATTACTTCAATCTGATTCAGGTTAACAACTATACCATACATTTTACGTCATATGTTCACTATCTCCGGTTAGTGTCAATTTAATGACACAACACAACATTTGCTTTATAAATCTAAAAGAAAAGAACTACAAGATATAACTAAAGTAACTTTTTCATAATTTTAAAATATACACTAGAAAAATATATATTATTCTATAAATAATTTTATGTAAAAAATATTTTTTTTTCTATTCAGCCATTGTAATATAATTTCGAATCATCATTATTATTATTATTTTATTAAAATTAAAAGGAATATTAATATAATCATATTTTTCATATTTTAATGTACTTTAAAAAATATACATTATATCAATTTTAATGTACATAAAAAACATTTCAAATAATTTTGTATATATAACATTTTTCTTATACCATTTTATTAAAAGAATTTTAATCCAACAACAAGTTATCAAAAAATTAAAAAATATTAAACAAATATATGACACGAATATGAAAGTTATTACAAAACCTTAAGTATATGTATTTTTCAATTATCAATATATGACAATATATAGAAGGATGTGTTAAGAATTTCGCATCGATTATGAATGAAATTACATTGTAACATATAAATGGAGTGCAATTTGATTTTGTGAAATTCAGTTATACATCAATTTATTTACTAAAGCGATATTAGAATCATTTTAAGTTTATCAAATTTATTGAAATTATGATTCATTTTAATTAAATTTATTAGGAGTATTGTTTGGTATGTTCATTCCTTAATTTAAGAAAATGTGTCGAGAATCTAATTTGTAAGAGGTCAAAGTACATTTTGAAAATAATGATTTCTGTGCAAACCCTTTACTTACAATTCTGTGAAAGCGTTCCTTGAATGGTAATAAAAATTTCATGTTTGTTTATTTATTTGCCATTAAACTTTATATCCATATTTCAAGATTACAAAGAAAAAAACGTTTCTGGAAAAACAATTTACGCCCAATAAATGATAATCAAAACTGAAGAGAAGTTTCATAATTGAAATTAGATTTATATTTAATAATGTATTATATAATTCACTCTACAGTATTTATCAGTAAAGTATTCGTTTCTCAATAAAATGTAAAACTTGTATCTCGTATCATATAATTATTAAGCACAATTTACTTTTATTATAAGATAGTTAGATTGACTAATTCAATACTGAAAAACATTCGATGAATTCATGCGTTAAGAGATTTAGTTCATGAAGATTTTGAAAAAAAAAAAAGGTGAATTTTAACAAATTTTGGTGGAATAAAATTAATTAAAGAATTTGAGTGTAGCAATTAAATAAATGAAATTTGAGTTATGATTTATTTTAAATAAATTCGAACAGTGCAATGGTGGAGCAACCGAAGAATTGTCCTACTATGTTAATAGTCAAATTGTAACTCTTTTTAACAAGAGAGATGATACGTTGATACTGAATAGTGATTTACTTTATCGAATGGGTTAGACCCATTAGTAAAACTCTCTTTTTTCACCTAAAATTATTTATTTTCCCCGTCTATAATTCATTAAACTTCATTTACAAAATCATTCACAAGGGGCAGTTATTTTTAGCCAAATTTACTCATGTCAGCACAATTCCATGAACTTTTAACCACTTCCATCGAATATTCTGACTCATTTTACAGATTCAAATGCTGATCAGGTTGAAGGCCTTAACCAAAAAAAGAATTATTTCATCCTAGGATAAGTGGGGTCACGTTCTCAAAAAATTAATCAGATTTGTTTTATTCAAAACAGAAATAAGCTTAATTTTATTCAGAATCAAGTATATGACAATGACATCCAAATCTCCACATGATACTTGGATGCAAAATAAGTTTAATTCGAGTTTGAAATACAAAGAAGCAAATCTGATTTGTAGCCCAAAAGAGAGCAAGATTGATCACTAATCACCAACAGATCACAAATCACTGTATGAATATGTATGGCAAATTGGCAATGGTCACTAGTGGACAACCTTGTGGCGATGATATGTTATTAATGGAAATTAGAAAAATGAGAGATTAAGTTTATAATTGGAAGAGCAAGGCTTTGATATTGTGGGGCATCAAATCTCAATCTGTTAAGAACATACTATATCCAACTTAGCTTCAGCAGTTAGTTTAACTCACGTTGTAAGAAATTAATTAATCCATTGAATCAACCACTCCTTTTGTTTATAAAATGAATAGAGTAGATGGAGAGTGATTAACATAAGACAAGTATTTAAAGAAAGAAGAAACTCTGAAAGAGAACAAGAAGGGCTGGAAGATAATCCCACTACAATACCTGGTATTATTATCTTCTTTGGTCTATCTCATTTTCTGTTCATTTGTTGTAACTATGTCTATTGTAGTTAATTATTGACTGCATCAAGTTAATGATCATTTTATTGTTACAATGTGACTGCACCACAGTCAAATAAAACAAGTAAAAAGAATGTTGAGAGAATCATGAATAAAAGTGAAAAACTTCAAATAACGGAAAACCAACCCTCTGCTCCAACATTTCCCTGGCTCCCAACAAGTTTTCTGCCCCTCATTTCACTTCTATTTCATTTTAGTTTTTAAGTCATTTTTTTCTTTTTTATTTGGTTTGTGGTGCTCTTTTCCTTTTGTTTTCTGTTTTCTGCTAAAAACAAGGTTCAAATAGCACGAATTTAATTAGATATATATGATAGGTTGATCCTTCAATCAAATCCATTTGACACTAATGATAAACTAATGAGATTCAATCCTTGAAACTAGTTTGTAACAAAACGAAACTAGTTACAAAATAAGCATGTCAAGAATTAAAGCTGCACATTGAAGGAAGCAATATGGAAAGAGGTAGTAGCAGCAACAGTGGTGACAGTAAAAAGGGCTGCAGTAGAGGACATTGGAGACCCTCCGAAGATGAGAGACTTAAGAAACTTGTGAAGCAATATGGTCCCCAAAACTGGAACTTTATTTCAGAACATCTAGAAGGAAGATCAGGTAAATTTTTATTTATGCATTTGCATAACTTTTAATCCATCTGTGGGAAATTTTTGGTTCATTTGGGGTTGAAATGGTTCATTACTTTCTTATGCATAGGGAAAAGTTGTAGATTGAGATGGTACAATCAGCTAGACCCAAACATCATCAAAAGGCCATTCACCGAAGAGGATGAAGAAAGACTCTTAGCACTGCATAAAGTGAAGGGAAACAAATGGGCTGCAATAGCCAGATTCTTCCCTGGAAAAACTGACAATGCTGTCAAGAATCAGTTCCATGTGTTAATGGCCAGAAGGAAGAGGGAGCGTTTGGCACTGTTTGGTGACACATTTGGACATAATCCTCTAATTAATATTGACATGCAAAACTACAAAAACAAGGGAATGTTTGGCACGTATGCCTCACAGAAACCAACTCCTTGGACTTCATTCAGTGCATCTTCAACCATCACATCATGTTTTGATATTTCTATTAGCAAGGCTCAAAGAGACTCAAACGTGTCTTCAAGTGCTAGAGAGAAACCATTGTTCGATTTGGACCATTTTTCTTGTCCTAGTACTCCAACTGTTGGTTCTTCTATTCTTAGCAGTTACTACAGTTTCACTGCCCCAGGATTTCCTAGTGTTGGCAAGGTTGTTTCCCTTCCACACAAATTTTCAAACTATAGTTATGACCACAGACCTATGGACTCTAACAAAAGTTGCAAAAGAATTAAACATGCACGTGATAGCTCCTCCACATTATGCAAGTTGAGTACCACTAAGCAAGACCATCTTGAGCCTCTTAATCTCAAGCAAAAGGGTGTTTCCTTCATAGACTTTCTCGGAGTGGAAAGTTCTCCTAATCATCGTGACAATTGACACGCGCTTTAACATATAACTATTATATATTTAGTTAGTGCCCTTTTTAGGAGAAAATTGCAAGATACGTGTTAGATGGTCTATTAAGAATTTGCAGTTCATTTTGCAGTTGTTTTCAATGTTTTCAGGATCACAATATTTCTAATTACGTCTTTGCTTTTGCCTTTTCTTTGTTCTAATAACCATTTCACCAATGCCCTTTGAAGAAGAAGCTTTTCTTATTGCACTTGTGTCCTGAGATTTCTTCTGTTTCCTGTATTTTACGTCCATTTTAATCTAATCATGTGCGTAGATACATGCATATACGGTACAGTATAATGTAATCTACTATCATCAGTAAAACTCATAAATTTTCTATTATTATACCATCGATTTACGAACGACGAGTTTAGATCCCAAACTATCTGATATTGTTGGAATTTGCAGTAAAATAATTGATTCCTAAAATCAACAAGGACTACTTTGAATTATTCAAGGAACATAAAATAAATAAATACCAGCATTCTAAACATTAACATTAACACTTCTCCTTGTTTAGATGCTGTAAACTCTAAATTTTTTCCTAAAGCTTTCAAACATCATTTATGATACTTCAAGTATATATGCTGTTTAAAACCGTTTTCTTTCAAGTGTTAGGGGCTTGGATGCTGAAACGGTGGAAAAGACTTTGTCATATTCCAGACTCTTTAACACTATTTTACGTAACAAAACCTACAACAACTTTTATAGAATTGGGATCCATAAACTCCTGAGCCAAGTGATGAACTGCCAAAAGCCATGTAGCACTGAACATACATTTGATAATCAGAACATGTCTGACTCAGTATAGAGTGAACTATTTCCTCAGAACCCATGTCAAGCTAAGAGATTATATCCTAATTTGTGTAATGGACAAACACAAGCCTTGTACTTATTGGAAGATAAAAAGTTGTTATGCTTTCGTTAGACTTACTAGACTTGCTTTGCGTGTGGGATGTAAAGTTTTCATAAAAGAGAAATTTTATGCATTTATTCTATTTCATTTCTCAATATTGTGTTTAACGGAAAAATAAACAAACTTATATAACGAAAAAAAGGAATCAAATAAGTTATTATTATTATTATTATTATTTCAATTATTAGCATTATTATTATTATTATTATGATTGTTACAACTGATGGATTAATTTATAGGTAAACTAGGGCGACGGTCAATTTATTGAAATTTATTCACTGATAATTTTGCGGTTAGATTTTTTAACAATAAATTAATCTTTCAAATTTTTCGATAAAAATTTTAATAAAATTAATAAAGTTCGTCGATAATAATTTTTAACGATGGATTTGTATTGTTGTAATTTTTTTTGTAATTGTTGTTTTCCTTATAGTGCTGAGACATTTTTTTTTTCAGGTTATGAGAGAATTAACTTAGGAACATGCAATACTCTATTGTAGGACGCCTTATATTTTGATAAGCTGCCCAATCAGAATCTATAAAATTTCATAAAAGAGAAATTTTATTCATTTTATTCTATTACATTTCTCAATACAGTGTTTAACGGAAAAATAAACAAACTTATATAACAAAAAAAAAATAATCAAATAAGTTTTTATATTGTATTATGATTATTATTATTATTATTATTTCAATTATTAGTATTATTATTATTATTATGATAATTATTTATGACTACTATGATTATTATTATTAATATTATGATTGTTATAAATGATGGATTAATTTGTTGGTAAACTAAGGATAAATATATGTCAATTTATTAGATTTATTGACTGATAATTTGTCAGGTTAAATTTTTTGACGATAAATTAATTTTCCAAATTTTTTATAGTTAAAATATTTCGGTAATGACATTTTTATTGACGGATTTGTATTTGTCATAATTTTCTCTTGTAATTGTTGTTTTTCTTATAGTAGTAAGACATTTGTTTTTTTTTTTCAGGTTATGAGAGATGAACTAAGGAACTTGTACTGCTCTGTTATAGAATGCCTTGTATTTTCATAAGTTGTTCAATCAGAATCTGCAAAGACATTTGATCTGTGATGTAAAATCTTTTGAGGAGAAAATTCCTTGTGCAAGAGCTCATTTTATGTATCTCTCTGATCATTCCTTGAGTAGTTTTGTAGTGATGAACTGTAAGTGACTTTGTAAATTGGCCGAGAAACTAAACAGCATAGGTAATATATAGTCTGGTGTTAGTCAAATATAAAAGTTTTCTAATAACCTTTTGATATAAACAACATCGTATGGCTCAGCTTCTGACATTTCCAATAAATATTTGGTGTCTTAATGCATATTTCCTCTAACAGATGTGGATCCCTTTATGTGATCTAGCTACTTTTGATCTAAGGAAATATTTTAATCTCTTGTATCTCACAAGAAGAGTTTCTTGCAAGTATTATATAAGCAACATAAATCAGTAATGCAATGAATCTTGATTCGTTAACTCCAGTGAAAAGAGAATGATATGTATTAGACTGCGTGAATCATATGCTTTGTAGGGAGGAAGAAAGCTTCGCAAATCACAAATCACTGTCTGCTAGATTGTTTTAGTTCGTATATATATTTTTCCAACTTGTAAACTTGTTTTCGTTTATGAGTATTCATACAACATTTTTGTTCATATCACTATGCAGAAAAGCATTGTAAAAGTCTAATTGCTTTAGAAACCAATCCTTCTCACTAACAACAGCTAAAAGAGTTTGTATGGTGGTGAGCTTAGCAATGGATGAGAAGGTTTCAAAATAATCTATTTCTTCGAGTTGATTACAGTCTTTGGTTATTAAGAGGGCTTTGTAGCGTTCTAAATTCCCATTAGCCTTTCATTGAATCTTATACACCCATTTCGGGTTTCTTGTTATAGGATAGATAAAAAACAATAGATTTGCATCAAAGTTAAGCCTCTGGGATTGAGAACTAGAACCTGCTTCAAACTTGTGTTAGAAAGATGGTGCAAGGTTACCATTAAGTGGTATCATTGGAGCAAGAAGAAGTTGGTCTTGGAAGATATCCTGCATGAAAAACAGTTGGATTGGGTTTGGAGCAACACATTCTGGTTGAATCTGGCATTGCTTGAAATTTAATTGGTCTTAATTTTGTTTCTTGCATTCGAACATTTCTTTTCGTTGATTACAAGCTTCAAGCTTCAAGCTTCGTGTACTCTAGCAATGAAATTCTTCAATTCGTCAGAACCAAGATAGTTGAAGAATGGATACCAAGTTGGATATTTGATCTCAACAATCTCTTTTTAAACTTTGGAAGTCTAACTGTCAACCATGTTCTTCCTAATCTCAAAAAAGCTATTGGGATCAAAGTTCTTAGGAATTTTCTCATACATCATCCTCTCATACCTTTAGATGATGGAGTACATCTCAATGGGGTCTTGGGGCCAAGTCAATGGTGGAGAATCACATTTGCCATCATAGATAATTAATCAAGCTTTCACTCCACACCCTCTACAAAATTCAGATATTGTCTTCATTAGTTCCTTTTTTCTCTTTATCAGAGCCAAATCACGTTCTTTCCCATTAGTGATGGGTTTTAAGATCAATTTTGGACGACCCATATTCTGAAGCAAGCACCTATAGAAACTGATCAAAAAATCAAAACTTGGAATCATAGGTCAAGAATTGGATTTTACCACAAATTATGAATGAAAGTTAGAAGAAGTGATTACCGAACAATAAAATCTTGATGGACAAGAAAGTATCTAAAGTGATTGAAATCTAATCTCAGCAAAATTTGAGAAGAAAGAAAGAGTATGAAAGGAAAAATAGATAACTTGTGAGAATTCAGGAATGAACAAACAAATACAAGGGTTGAATATATAGAAAACTCTCATATTCATCTTATTAAAAAGTATTAAATCACCAATAAATCTCAAATAATTATTATAAATATGATTGTATATATCTTACATAATGCTAATGACGTTATTACTACACACAAATATGATTGCACATTGACTGTTATCATATAAATATATAATTTCAAATTATAGCATAAATATCAAATATCAAATCTAATAATTTAGGCAACAAAACCATTGCTTACTTTTTTTTTACTATAGTAAGAAATGAGAATAGATATTCAGATTTAACCTTGTATTTGGATATTGAATTTACTAATTTTATAAATACCCAAATATATCAAATTTGAATTGATATAATTTTAAACTGTTTCAATTTTAAATATTTAATTTGATAAGTTACTTTAAATTTATTGAATTTTAATTTTCTCGTTTAGATATTTCAATTATCATCAACTACAAAAATTATGTAAATGTCAAACAATTCTATTGATCTTAGTTAAAAATTATTAACATTTTAAATTAGCAAGAGATAATATTCGTGTCAATAATAAAAAATAACAATCATAATAAACATGGACAAAAACAATAAACATAACACATATCAATTAAAAAAATTAATTCACCTGTATCAAAAGGTAGTCTTTATGATATTGAGTAATAAAATTTTAGTAAATTGAGCAAGAAATAATAATAGTTTACAACAACAAATAATCCTAACAATTTAAATAAAATATAACTCTTATCAAGTTCAATGAAACAACTTACTTGACATTAATCGAAAAATAATTATCTTAATCACATCGATAATTCTCCAATCAAAATTGAGTTCGAGAGAGAATACGACGAAGAGATATATGAGTTTGAAATTAGGAAGAATTTCAAATTTTTACTTTTTAGATAGAATTGAAATTCTTTTTTTTTAAATAATCTAATTACTCAAATAAAATACTAAAATTTGAATTTCTTTGAAAATTCTTTATCAAAACAACATATCTTGTTGTAAAGCATTTCAAATTGTCCATACAAATGAATCACCCTCTATTAAAATTCTTTATCTAAACATATTATAAATCTTCTTAATTTAAACTATTCACTATTTAATTTTTTTTAGATTTCAATTTCAAAATAAATGAGTTTCTTTGACAAAAGTAGCTCATAAGTTAATTAGTAACATATAGCTTCTAACTGATAAACTAACTTATTAGGTGATAAGTTTCCATATAATTGAATTAGAAATGTTTAATAAATTAAGTGATAAACTAGTTGATAAATGTAAAATGACATAAAAGAGTATAAGTATATAAATTTTATTATATAAATAAAATGTGTGTTTCTAAAAGAAAACATTCTTATATAACTATAAGTTTTCACACACATACAAATACAGATGTATATTTAAAAGGGTCTGAGATACTTTAACACCTAACAAATTTTTACAATCACTTCATAATTATTATTTTATCCTTTATTCTTTCTCTTTCTTTATAAATACAAAATTTTATTTTTATAATGACTATAAAAGAGTTGTAATACTTTAATACCTAACAAATTTTTACAACCACTTCATAATTATTATTTTACCCTTTATTCTTTCTATTTTTTTATAAATATAAAATTTTATTTTTATAATGACTATAAAAGGATTGTGATACTTTAACATCTAACAAATTTTTACAACCACTTCATAATTATTATTTTACCCTTTATTCTTTCTCTTTCTTTATAAATACAAAATTTTATTTTTATAATAACTACAATATCCTTAAAAGTAGGTTGTTACGTGGTTGTTATTATTGTCAAAGTATTATTTTTGATAAAATGGTAATTGTGAAGTTGTTATAAGAATTTGATGAGTTTCAAAGTATCACAGTCCTAAAACAAATTAAAATTATATCACATAATTTACATTGATTAACATAAGTGTCTTTTCTTTATGTATACTTATATATGAAATGTTTTATGGATAGACACCATTCCGGTAAAAGATTTTGTAATCCATTTGTCGAAATGTGTTAATGATCTATGCCAGTACTGCATTTCCATTTTCCCGATTCAATGATATATGATTCTATTCATTTCTTCCAGAGTTCAAATGAGATTTGATAGACTGTTCTTTTCTCTTGTCAGCAACCTACTTTTGACCATCCTCTACTTAGTGGACAAAGACCATTGCTAATTTCATCTAACTCAAGTCAGGGAAACAGAAGGACTTAAACTGTTGATATCAGGTATGAGTGTTATATTGTTCACAGATAGTAAATGTTAATGAAACTGATATAACTGTTTAGATACAAGGTACAAAAGAATCCATGACATTCAATCTTTATTGTTAAAGAAACCATAAGGAAGGTATTTTTTTTCCCAAAATGATGACAGAGATAGTTGACACAATGTTCATTATATCAAGTTGTTTAATTATGAATGATGGATTGGATGAATGGTGACTTTTTATTTTTATTATTTGATAGGATTTGCAGGATATTCTTGACAAAGGTAGTAAGTTGTCTTTTCCTAATGAAATCCTAATCAATCAAGCATCTTTCAATATGTAGAACAAGGTATGGATGCGTAAATCAAATCACTAAAAACCCTCTCTTGTTACTTGTTACCTTCTCTTGTCTCTTTTGTTACAATTGTGGCAAATGCAGCATGGTATTATTGTTTAATATATAAATGATGGATTGGATAAATGGTGACCCTTTTGTTTTTATTCTTTTACAGGATTTGCAGGGTATTAATACGAGTAGTAAGTTGTCTTTTCCGGATAGAATCCTCACCAATGAAGCATCTTTCAACATGGAACATGGTATGAATGCATAAGTCAAATCACTGACAAAACTTTAATCAAGTCTTTAAAATTATAAATCCATGCATATTTTTTTTTTCAATTTTAACTAACTCCGGTTAGTTTTTGTCACATTCTTCCATCTTCACCATGAACTATAACTTAACATTGTGACAAATTGATTATTCCGTTTGCATGTGTAACCTTCATAGACTGACAACCTTCTCCTTGCATGCAAAGACTGGGATGTTTTTCAAGTACCACGAGCCTCTTAGATATCAATACCTACATAATTCCAATTCGTGATGGTTTCTTAGACAGTTATGAATTAATATTCATTCTTTAGATGGTTATGAAGTAGGTAATAACAAGTTACAATAAATTTAGAATTTTCTCTACTTTTTGGTTTGAAAATTAATGGTCAACCATATGTAATAGATAAAGTTTTTATATTATCAGAAAAGTGAAGAACATAAGCCAAAGTTGTTTAGTTTTCCCATTTTGGATATTAGAAAGCTAATTTATCTGAACAAAAAGGTAAGGAAGGGATTATAATAATTTCTTTTACTTCCTTGGTATCTGATTTTCTTCTATTTTTTTTCTCCAGCTGGTAAATCACGGAGTTTCCTATACGTCTTTTAAGAAATCAACTTCAGATATCTTTTTAGCTTCCTTTGCAAGGGAAGAAACTATCGACACAGATACTAGAAAGCTCTGAAGGCTGTGACCAAGCATTTGTAACCTCATAAGATCAAAAGGTAGATTGGTATGGCATGATCTTTCTCAAAATCCTATTAAGTTTAGGTACATGAATAAAAATTTGAACTAAAGAGCTTAATGATTCCAATGGCTGTTAGATATTTAAAAAAATCATATAGAACATTTAGTTAGTTTATATGATGTCTTTTTTTTATCAGCAATTTATATGATGATATTTTCAGGAACACTTTTACTTAGAACAAAGTTCGCTCTTGGCAAGGAAAATTAACTATATAGTATCTATAATGTGCAAGTGAAGATCTACATTAATTACTTGTTTCCTTCCTCTTAGTTTTTCTCTTGATTGTTTTATTCAAGAAATTTTAATGTAAAATTTCTATTGTCATGCTTGTAAGGGTTACATGTGATCATCAGGAAAACACTAAAGAGATATTCTGAAGATATAAGGGAAGTTACAATTGCAATCATGAAGTTCATTACTATGTGTTTGGTGCTTCAAGATCCACAAATATCATATAGCTTCCCGAAAGGATTACATGATATAATTTGAATACATGTTAGGAATTTTTGTGGCTTTTGGTCTTATAAACTGTGGGTTTTGGTTTTTCTTTCTTGTCTAATGGTATTTGTTTTTTGAAAACATATGTGAAAGTTCAACCAGCAATAAAAAGAAATCTAATCCAGAAAGTTGACAAACTGATCACTGAAATGGAGATGGAAAGGGATGAATTGACTTTGTATGGAAAAGGAATTATCTGACTTGTATAGGAAAGATATTATCTTACTTGTATTTTAATTTTGATTGTTTCTGATTATGAGAAGTTTAATTATAAATACTATTTCATAATGTTTATTACGAATCGTATGGATTGGATGTTTATTATGAACTGTATGGATTGGATAATTTCATTGTCTAATTACATACGAATTTATCTGTACAAAATTTCATACGAATTTAATCCGTATGTAATTTTGTACGGATATGATCTGTACATAATTACATACGGATTATGAAATCCATATGTAAGTGTTACCTACGATGTTTTTACATACAAAATTTTTGTCATATGTAATCTGTAGGTAAATTCAAATTACATACGGATTTTTCATATTACATACAGATTTTGGCTCTACGTAATCACAATTTTTCTTGTAGTCCACCTACGTATGTAAGTAATATCATTACATGTTCTCTACCATGATCTTCACCAAAAATTTTGGCTTGGGTCAATAGGAAGCAAGTCACACATGTTTTCCGTCAAAAGTCTCATTCCACATTTATTTGTTGAACCCTTTACTTAAGTGTTTAACTGCTCAGAACTTTATGAACACTTAAGACAATGAACATAAAACAAACCACCAATGAACCACATGTGTCCCACCCCGACCTACATACGTAAGTAATATCATTACGTGTTCTCCACCATGGTCTTCACCAAAATTGTGGCTTGGGTCAGCAGGAACCAAGTCACACTGGTTCTGCATCAAAAGCCTCACTCCAAATTTATGTGTTGAACCCTATGTATTTAACTGATTAATTGTGCATAACTTTATGAACACTTAAGAATGTGAACACAGAACAAACCACCAATGAACCACATGTGTCCCTCCTTGACCTACGTACGTAAGTAATATCATTACATGTTCTCCACCATGATCTTCATCAAATTTGTGCCTTAGGTCAATAGGAACCAAGTTACACATGTTCTGCGTCAAAAGCCTCACTTCACATTTATGTGTTGAACCCTCTGTATTTAATTGATTAACTGTTCAAAACTTTATGAACACCTAAGACATTGAACATAGAACAAGCTACCAACGAACCACATGTGTCCCTCCCTAACCCACATACGTAAGTAATATCATTACTTGTTCTCCACCATGATTTTCACCAAAATTGTGGCATGGGTCAGCAGGAATCAAGTCACACATGTTCCGCATCAAAAGCCTCACTCCACATTTATGTGTTGAACCCTATGTATTTAACTAATTAATTGCTCAGAATTTTATGAACGCTTAAGATAGTGAACATATAACAAACCACCAATGAACCACGTGTATCCCTCCCTGACCTATGTACGTAAGTAATATCATTACATGTTCTCCACCATGATCTTCACCAAAATTGTGGCTTGGAAGAAGGAGCCAAGTCACACTTGTTCTGCATCAAAAACCCAACTCCACATTTATGTGTTGAATCCTATGTATTTAATTAATTAATTATTCATAACTTTATGAACACTTAAGATTGTGAACATAAAACAAACCACCAAAAAATGAACCACATGTGTCCCTTCCTAACTTACATAATATCATTATATGTTCTCCACCATGATCTTCACCAAAATTGTAGCTTGAGTTAGTAGGAACCAAGGCACACATATTCTACACTAAAAACCTCACTCTGCATTTATTTGTTAAACCTTGCGTAGTTAATTTCTTAACTGCTAACTATTTTTTATAAAGTCATGCTCATCATAATTTTTTATGAACTATTTTTTATAAAATCATGCTCATAATAATTTTTTATAAAGCATGCTCATCATAATATATTTTAAGAATTTGTTTGAGTCGGATTCTTTTTTAAATAATTGAGCCTATCTTTCTATTAATTAATTTTCTTTTCTGTTTCTTACGTCGTAGATGAACAAGGAGTACCTAATCCTTTATAATAATATTATTAATCTTATTGTACAAATAAAGTTACAATAGCGTTGTTGTTATAAAATTAAAGAACTATAACAAATTATAACTTACCTACTAGATGAGTTTGTGATGATATTTTAAGATTTAAGAGTTAACTATTTAATAGTAGATCTTTATCATTAAATTAGAAAATAAACACGCAATTTTATGGAAATGTTAAACTTTATTAAAATTAATAAATAGCATAATTTTAATAAATTTTAAAAAATGCATTATATATTTACAAGGTCATTGAAGATCATTGCACAATATATGACTTTTTGAAGATATATTATGTATCCCTTCAGATCATGAATTCTTAACTAACATTATCAAACACTGATACCTTTTACAACATTATAATTGTCCACATATAACACCCTGAGTCACTTCAAAGTTTATTTACGAATCTGGTTTAATTTCTTTTTTAACTTTATCAAAATAGGTAAATTTAACTTTTTTTTAGAAAAAAAAGGATAAGTCACACTTAAGGTAATAATTTTGAAGTAGAAAATTTGTAGATCTAGATGCAATTTTTGGTCAGATAATTATTTTTAACATAAGTCGTGTTAAATAAGATGATTTTAATATCAATAACTTTTAAATTTTTTTATTAAAGTAGTGTACAGTAGTACTAGTTTAGTTAAAAAAAAGTAATTAATATATATATATATATATATATATATATATATATATATATATATATATATATATATATATATATATATATATA
>Ga0209700_103471_pt1 | contig 30126 bp, 12 predicted proteins | sample SiratroredBW_FD_187528 | JGI IMG/M metagenome (GOLD analysis project Ga0209700, IMG submission 187528) | Root nodule microbial communities of legume samples collected from California, USA - Siratro red BW (SPAdes) (version 2) | ecosystem: Host-associated > Plants > Roots > Nodule | place: USA...
GAAACTTTGAAACATTGCAAATGATTATTTAAAAATTATATTTATAAATGTTTCAACAAAATTAATAACTGAGATATTTTACTACAAATATATATTATGTTTATATATTCAGGAAGTAGATGAGGTGGGTGAACATGTATAAAACTGACTTTAATTTTTTTAATTTTTTTTTTTAAGTTTAGATTGAGTGGGAGATAACACTTCAGCATTCAAGTCAGTAAGTCTGTATAAGAAAAGTAATCATACATGTGGGAACACCCTTTCTATTTATTAGAATAGTTGTAAGTTGAATAACTGTTCGTCTACATTTATCAGTGTGATTAATGAGACAATTTTGTACTAATCACTTGAATTACTAGTGATCTTACACTCTCACATCATTTTAAATTGTGTTAAAATTTAAATTTCTTATACCGTTCTCAAATAGTAAATTTCAACCAATATTGAATTGAATATAAGATTCTGAACTGAGCCGACGATTAAACTAAATCGACGACCGAATATAAGATTCTAAATTGAGCTAAATACCGAATATAAAGTTTTCGTTAGAATAGGTTAAAAACAAATCATATTATACGAGTAAAATCCTAGTTTCTATATATTATATCTTCATTATTAAGCAATGCTTAGAAAAATCAAATCAAATTATATTTTAAAATCTCTCTAACTTTTTTTTTCTCTAATTGTGTTCTCAATGTGATGCAACACTTTGAACAAGAATCAAACAATATCTTATTTCTTTTATTTGTAACCAGAAACGAGCATGAATGAGGGAGCATCCTTTGACATAAGGATTACAAGTTTGGGAGAAATATTCTGTCTATATTCTTTGTAAACAGAAAAAAGTCTTAACCCTAATAATAGACACGATATTATAATTGTCACATTATAAAGAGTTGACGATAAAAAAAGAATGGTTCATTTCATGGAACCCTTAATCCACTTAGAATTTGCCACTAAAAACCTCATCAATCATATTTTTGAATAAAATCACAAATGCTTCTCTAATCAATCAAACAGGATCTAGATATTTTGTCCATCACCAATCAGAACAAAACATTAATAGTAACACTATTTTAACTCACCAGAATAATAATAATTTTAGATAATTGGATTTTATGGTTTTGAGAATCTAAAGGAAAAGCAGGGAAATGAAAGAGGTGGGTGAGAGGTGGGGTTTTCCAGGCTGAAACTTGCTGTTCCTGTCTTGTTGTTGCAGTGGTGAGAGAGTGGATGAAACGCAAAGGGAAGCTTCGGATTTTAAGGTGCATGAATCATTGCTTCTTTACACAAACAATGCATGTGAAGCTGCATGTGCCACTTTCAACTCTATCACACTATTTCATCATCTTTTCTCACCTTTCAATTTCAACCACATCTCTTTCTCAACTACTCATTCTATTCTTTTTATATTTTCTAAAATCTATAAAAGTACAACTACAGAATTTACTGTTCTCTCTATGTTTATATTTTATTAATTAAATTAATTTTTTAAGCACCTTAATGAATATGTTAAGTTTACAATTTAATTGAATAAACTGAAACATGAACATACTTTTGTGTAATATATAATTATTATTATAGAAGATATGCATTTTATTTTATTCTTTTGCCATTTTAATGTTTTTCACTTAGAGAAAATATCCCATCCTTTTCTCTGTTCTCTAAATAATATTTTTTTTCTACTTACTTTTAATTTTATATCTTATTTATTTTCCATTCTCCCCTCGTTACTATTTGTTATTTATTTCTTTCACTTTCCTGCTTAGCATGAACTCATCCAAACACTGTACAAGACTCAATCCTCTCCATATATACACGAAGGAATCTCCTCCACCATGGAAGAGTTCCTGGCATTAATTCTTTCAAAGTCTTATTATGCAGGAATCTTGTTCACAGGTTCTCTTCATGAATATCTATGATGTATCAAAGCTTGCTTCTCCACATGGATAAAGATTACTTAATGAAGATGGGTTAATAGTTGAGTTAAAACTAGTAAAAAGGATATGATCAAAGGGCTGAGCGATATCAACACATGTGATTTTGCCTCAAAATGAGACTGATTTTTATTTTATTACATTTCATAACATACAGCAAAAAGGGCAGACATGAAGACCATTGGCTAAAGTAGTAGCTGCAGTGCCAGGTTAAAAAAAAATGAAGCCTTAAAAAACTAGGACTTGGTAAAAAAAACAACCCTTCCCAGAGGGAAAAAAGGTTGTGGTTATGGCAGACCTGTATAACTTGCCGCCACAGCCAAGCCCTTGAAAAAAGACTTCATAACAACAAACCTGACAACTGCAACCACTGCCTAGGAACTTCTAACCTGCCCTTCGAATAAAACTGATACCCAAACATCATGCGAAGAACATAGTCCAAACACACGACACATTTGGTAAACAAGGACTGGGAGAGTGGTACAAGGTAGCCGTAAAAACTTAGAAAACTAGGACACACATGGTGGCAAAACCGATGCAAAGCTGAGGTTGAAACATCAGGTGCCAACACCAGTAACAAAGATTGCTAACTCCAGAACCCGGTAGCTGTGTTCTCAGATACATGCAGCCATTTAAAAGGTGGCAATGGATGCCAAAAAAGAACAGGTGCCATTGAAGGAACCTGCAAAAATGGGGGCTAAATGACTGCATATTCTGGAAAAAGGGAACCGAGTAGCTGGATGATGATGATGATGAAGACCTGTTAATAGAACCTAAAAAAGACTACTGTGCAACACTAAGCATAAGAAGCTTCCTGTATGATGTGATCCTGGCCTAAATTGTTGATTCTTCCAGCTTATGAGAGGATGTCACACCTCCAGAGAAGCTCTACAAGCATGTCAACCGTGCTGCTGTTGATTGCATTGCAGTGCTGGATGTTTAGTCCCAAAAGGGTCCTGCCCAATTTTCTGAGGGCGGGCAAGCTCCTGTCCGAGACCAAAGCGCATCCTGACAAAGAGAGAATTTGCAGATTAATCTGTTGGGCATGTGCCAGGGCTGCTATCCCAGCATCTGTGATTGAGCACTTGGAGACATCAAGATCGCATAGCACTGCACAGTTTTCAGCAATTGCCATCAAGCTAGCATCACTGATGTTTTTACAGCCATCAAGGTTTAGGTTCTCAAGAGTCCAACCATGAAGATTGGCCAAGGATGAAACTACTTTGTCTGAGACATTTTTGCAGCCACTGAGATTCACTTTAACCAAACCAGCCTCAGAACCCTCGAGCAGTGGAAGAAGCCCGGCATCAGTCACTCCATCGAGTCCGCTCAGTTCAACATGCTGAAGCTTAGGGCACAGCTTTCCCAGTACAGAGAGCGAGGAGTCGCCAAATCCAGGGCAGTTGCAGATAGTCAATGACCTAAGTGATTCACAAGGAGTTATGGTCGGCAATACCACATTCAGGTCTTTGATTCCGTAGCACCTCATCAAAGAGATGGACTTCAATTTCGCACCACAGTTGAAAAGGACACCAAAAAACCCAAATTGGGTGATTCTGTGGCACTCTTCCAATCGAAGGCTCTCAAGTGATGAAGCAGCCTTAGCAAAAGATATCAACCCGTTGTCTGACAGAAAGGCACACTTGTGAAGGTGTGCAACTTTCAGATTTGGGCAACCCTTTCCTACAGCTTCAAGACCAATATCTGTTACTCCCCTGCATGATGCAACAGTCAGTGACTTCAGCTTCTGCAACTCGCTACCATTTCCCATTACCCAGAACCCCTTCTCGCTGACATTTGGGAGGCAATTAAGGACAAGATCAGTTACAGACTTGCCATAATGTCCAATAACGGCTAGAGAGAGATCTGATATAGACAGTGCCTGGAGCTTCACCTTTGTCAGAACCAAAGAAGTTGAAAACAATCCAGCAATTCCCTGATCACTAACACCAGTGCAGTCCTTGATGGTTATGGACCTTAGATTGGGGCAGAACTTCCCAATAGCACGTAGACCTTCATTACCAACATTAGAGCATGATTCCAACGACAGCTCGGTCAGATTCTGGCAGTTCTTTGCAATTGCAACCAAAGCCTTGTCCGTAATTGCAGGGCACTTGCAAAGGTCAAGCTTTTCTAGCTGGCGACAACCATTAGCGATCTCGATTAGGCCCTCATCACCAACAGTAGAGACGTTCCATAAAGAAAGAGACTTCAAAGAAGGGCATCCATGAGCAACCGCCCTGAGACCAAGACTGGTCACACCGCGGCACATGTTGCTTCCTCGGATGGAAAGCTTCCCCAACCCTCCACGAGATGCAGTACCAACAGCTATGGCAGCCAGTCTAACATCAGTGGCCTTCTTTCCTTCCAAGTTCCGAGAGAGGTATCCCTCACCTCCAAATTCTACATCATCACCATCCTTTTCAATGTTTTCGGCGCTGGAATTTCTCAAGGCACAGATTTCATCTTTGCAGATACTGCTTAGAAGTATAAGCCAGCGCTTGGAAACGCAAGCACATGCACTCCTGTCCTCTCCAGCGGGCAGCCTTCTGAAGATCTCAAAGAGACACTCATCTGGCATGGCTTCAATAGAGGTTTTCTGCTTTTGCTCAAACCATTCTCCATCGAAAACGAATGGAGCGTTGACGCGTGATCTCTTCCTAGGAGGAAAGTATACATCAACTTGAGGGCCAAGGGCCAGGAAGAAACTTGCTTCCTTGGGGTTGGTGTATATTGATCCCCCAGGGCAAAAGTCATCACCTCCTGAGAAAACAACGTATGCACAAACTCAGTAAAACTCAAATTCACCGTATAAACATTGTAAAACATGCTGATTCAACCACTAAAACAACATAATTCCCGTTTATCCTTTGAAACCAACACCAGCTTCAGATCAACTTCAAACATAAAAGGAAGATCCAAAGTTCCAACAAAAAATCCTTCAAACAATTTCCTAGCTGGATTAATTACCTCAATCTCTAATCAACAATTAAACTATGAATATGTTTACATCTCCAATCAGATTCTCTAAGTAATCAAAATGACTTTCATGCAAAATTCAACTACTAGCAAAAAAAATCAGACACACCACTCAGCATATGCCAGGCAAAACTTTCATCACCCAGTTCAAAATTCCACACCCTTTACCCAACGCAACCATATGATAATCCACGACCCATAACAAATTAACAAAAACTAAGGCCAACCCATTAAATTTTACCCCCCAAAAATTAAAATTCAGCCTTAATCATCTCAAAATAGAAACGTTCCACGCACCTCAAACTCAACCTAAAAACTAATCTCCAAAAAAGTTGGGGCAAAAATCAAAAACCCATAACACAAAGCGGACAAAAGCAGCTTGAATGGGTGAACTCACCGGAAAAGCCGAGAACTTTAGACATGGGCACGGGCGAATAAAAGCCGGGCGGAGAACCCCACAGCGTTCCACACGAAAGAACCCTCGAACGAGAGCAAAAAGGAGAGCGAGAAAGAAAGCAGCAACAAGAAGAAGTTCTATGGCGGTGTGTGATTGAAGAGAGCAAGAACGCATGAGAAAGCGAGAAGTGGAAGGTGAAGATCGCGGGAACCCTATGAGATAGGGCAAAAAAAAAAGAGAGAGAGAAGAGACGAGAGAAGTAAAATGAAGGGTAGGTGTTTGGGAAAAGGGAGGCTTTTATTGGAAAGGGTAGGAGATTCCCGTACACTGAACGGTTTCCTACATGCAATGTATCTGAGCAAAGTGGGGTTTTATTGTAATATTCTTTTTCCCCCACCACCAAAAACCAGAAACCACAAACCACTGTGGCTCGTGGGTTTTCCTTTTCCCCTTTTCTTTATTTCATTTTCTCAAAATGGTGACCTGATTTTGTGATCACTGTGTTCATTTAATGTGAAAAGATGGCTTCTTGTTTTTGGTTTTATTGGTAATTATAGTAATTGGGAAGATACTGTCATTGCTTTCAACTTTCCACAAAACTTGTGTATGTAATGTAGCATAAGGATAAGGTTTTGGTTGGATTAAACAAGGATGTGATCCTCATTACATATAAATAATTGCTTATTGTAGAAGACTTGGAAGACAAATAATTCTAAAATGGTTGTTTACTTTTCAATTACATAATTTAATTCTTATTCATTCTTTTGCCTTTCTTTACTTAGTTTTTGTCTTTTCTACCTAGCAAGACATGAACTATGTGAGTAATTGAAATTTTACTTTATTAATTTGTGTAATTGTATAATACAAGATCTAATTATGGAAATAAAAGTCTAATTTTGATTAATGAACAACATAGATGATCTTCTAAAAATTGTATTTAAATGATATGATATTTTCACAAGAATATGTAAAATTCAAAAGTGAAATAAATTTTATTGGGGTTTTGTTCAATTGTAAAATAACCATTTTTATTCTCAACTAGTAACTAAAATATTATCTTTTTTCACATTTATTTTTGTTGTCAATATTCATGCAGGGAATAATTAAAAGATTTTTATCATTATTATATATTTTTAAATAGAAAATGTTGCATTTCTACGACAACTAATAATATGTATTATGAATAAAGGATAAAACTTTTTTTAAATAGTTTACAAAAGATTCTTCCAGCTTTTTTTATTCCCTAAGTATAGAGAAAACTTATACCTATATTATTACAACAAAATAGTTAGATAAAGAGCAAAATAAATCAGTTAGAATTTAATTATTTTTAGGTCGTTTATTAAATAAATAGAGGTACCCTTCTAAAAAGGAAGATGTTAGTTTGACACCATTATTTATTTATACTTAACATTGTATTTTATTAATAAAATATTATATATAAATAAAATAATAATATATATTAGTGTTAAATAGTATCTAAAATGAATAATAGTATCAAAATATCACCATCTTTCTTAAAATAGGAATTAAATGGTTTAAGCTTGTAAACACGTCATTCAAAGTAGGGTTAATAAATTACATTTATTTTGGTTCATTGTTTAGATAAATGAAACTTTGTGCAAAGAATATATGTATAATTTTGAATATGATTTTAAAATAAGATGAATTATAATATTAATAAAGTTAGTTACGAGTTGATTTTTAATATAAATGGTAATTTAAATTATGTTTAAATGTTGTGAGATAGACATTTTTATTAATGTTTCTTTAGAATATGAAAATAGGTGTTTTGAACCGAATATCAAGTAGGGTGTAATTGTTGTACTCAGCTTTTATTATGCTCCAATGATATTACAAATACTTAATCAGTTTATAAGTAAATGTATTAACTATCTTGATATTTCATATATAATAATTGTTAATGGTCTGATGAGAATATTAATATGAATGTATTTTGTGAAAAAACATTATGTGAAGAAAATTAAGGGTTTTGATATCTTATTAACAATGTTTTAATTAATATTATTAGAGAATATTTTCATCTTGTTAATAATGGATGTATTAATATATATGATGTGTGTTGTTAAAGATATAATAAATATAGATACAAATAATATATATATATATATATATATATATATATATATATATATATATATATATATATATTACATTTGATGTTAGTTATTTTTTGTTATGATCTCCTGTGATTATTGGTGATACAAAAGATGTTACAAGTGATAATTGCAGGATAAAATTAACTTTACATATATATATATATATTAAAAATTTGATATGTAATATAGAGAATTTACGGATATTAATATATATGTTTATTTATTTATTTTATATTTTTACGGACTAGTTTTGTAACATCTTAAAAATTTATATCAAAATATATTCCTTTTCATAGGAATTTTAAAACAAAACATATTTATATGTAAACAAAATGATTTTTTTTTAAATATTTAAAAGAAACCTGCAACAAGCTGAATTAAGAACATCTTCCATTGCTTGATAAGTAATAATAGATACTCTCATATATAACACAATCATCAAAATTAGAATGAGTTGAAAAGAGCTGTTACAAAACGGTGTTGTCTAATCCATAACATACAAAATTGAAATGTCCATGTGTATAATCAGATATTAAATTATTGTTAAGTTAGTGGAGTCAATGGCTATTGGGCCTTCTCATACTCTCAAATCAAAGAGCTCATAATTAGAAACAAACAACCTACACAAACAATAATAAAAGGTAAGCTTAGTATTTAAAAAATTTCTCATATAATCTAAACTGATCACATATAGATAACATTTAATACATAGCAATCCATTCATATCATTAATCATCCAACTCATCTAGAAATTTGGACTCATGACTTTAAACAGTATAGACAAATTCAATTCTACTTCTAGAAGACTCTTGCATTTAAAAGAGATTCAATTTTACTTTTGGAAGACTCTTGCATTGAATAGACATGAGATATGCAGCTGTCATATGACTCCAAATTGTGAAACTATATAGCCCTAAAATCAGTGTATCAATCTTGTATGACAAGGTTAGTCTCCCTACGACTTTTTTGACTAACTATATTTCAAGTTGCAGTCACCCAGTCCTTCGACTCTTACCACTTAGTAATGTTCATCTATTTGATTCCTATTATAACTAGAGTCAGAATATCAATAGTTATTGAATGAATCCTTAGACAATGCAATCCTAGTTGACCTAGACATGAGTATTTTCTTTCATAGAAATGCGATCTTCACCACCTCAACCAATACTTTAACAATATCATATCATATGCATATATCTCAACTCATTCATTCATTCATTTTTCAATCTTAATCCACATATCTCTTACAAAATCAACAAAATTATTCAATCTCAATCATAAATAAATCATTTCTAACAACTAATCATCAATTTAAACATTCAAATTTCATTCTAATAATCAAATATTTCATACCTACACAACAGTAAATAGAACTCAACCAAGTTCACAAATCTAAAATTATCATCGGTTACAAACTACACTAAAAAATCAATTAAACAAACTAGTTGCAGACAAGAGATTTCAACACAGATAACTCAAATTATATTCCTCACCCTAAATTTCAAATTCTAAAATCTTATAACATCATAAACATATAATAGTTAACTTCCCTTACTTGGCTTAAGCAAAACACTCTTCAAAAGAGTTCTTAAGCCTAAAGTTCACACAAGATCTCATAATCTGCACCACAGAACTCTAGTAAAGATCATGTTGTACCGCAACAATCATGAACTAATAGATAGCTATCATGATGTACTAGAGGTCACATGCATGCTAGTATGCTAGAGTAGCTAAGAACACTAGAAACTGACTCAAAGAAAACAAGTAAAAAATAAATTTACTCTATTAAAAAATTTGATCGGATACTTGCTTTACTCAACGCCAATAGCCTAGAAGTGACCTCCAATCGTCAGTTTGATGACAGATAGAGGCTAGAATTCTAGAAAAAAGTAGAGGAGAAAAAAAAATCTATTATAAAAAGATGATTGTTTTATAAAAAATAAGATTGAATAATTTATTTTTCTATTTATATAAATTTTTTATTTTAAAAATAAAATTTTTAGATCTCATTTTATTAATATCGCTTTGACTAAGTAAATGTGATGTCACGAGATATATCTTTACTTTTTATCGTTATTTAAATTAAATTTTAATATTTAAATAATTTTTATATTAAAATAAGCTTTTATCACAATAATTTTTCAAATTTTTGAAATATAATTTATTCATTGAGAAATATTTATTACTATAATATTAGTAATAATATAATTTATATATTCAAATATATTTATTTTACATAAATAAATAATTATCTTATTCATTACTCATTCTAAAATTTTACATGATTAAATTCTAAAAAAACATAATGTTATCTTTAAAGATATAATAATAATAATAATAATTATTATTATTATTGTTAACATAATAATTATAATAATATTATTATTAATTTAATTTATAAATATATTAAAGAGGTACAGAGGAAATTTTCTAAAGTATTAGATACTAATGTTTTAAATTTGGAATTTAATATGTTAATTAAATAATGCTATAGACATGTGAGTCGATAATCTAAAAAAATTATACTGTCAATTAATTGAAAATACCTATTGATGTAAAATATTGATATAAATTTTACTGTACCTATAACAATATATAAAGATTTCTCCTGTACATATTTTATGCTTATATTTTATCTTTAATTGTATTTTAAAATTAGAATTAAAAAAATAAATAATTTAATCATTAAAAATAATTACATATTTTAACAACATAATTGGTTATAAATTGTTTACATCTTTTTATAATCACTTACTATTTTATTTTGACTTTTATATAAATCCGTTATTAATATTTTTTTAAATATATAAAAGCAGCTTCTTTTCCATTATTTTTTTAAAATTTATTACGTATAATATTTTTTTTTAGCATATACCATAGTCTGTAATTAAATAATAATAGTGCTTAAAATGTTAATATATATATATATATATATAGTATTTATTTTAATAATAGTAATTAAATATATATTAAACTTTTCTGAAACAAATTGATTCCAGAAGTAAATTTAAATGAACTGATAAATGAGTAAATAAAGTAAATCTCTGAAAATGATTTTGTGCCAACTTGACTCAACTGAAACGACATCTAACGGCTTGGATTAGTCCACAAAGTTGAAATTATCATAAATAGTGGTATATGAAAGATATGGAAATTAAATGTAAAAATTTTATATTCTATTTTATTTTTAAAATCTTTATACTTCTAATATTCTACTGATAATTCATTTTGATAATTTCACTTTTTATTATTGTAACCATTTATTTAACTTTTTCTCCTATAAATATCAAGTTAATTTTTTTTAACTAATAAATAGTCCAATTAATAAATATTTTTATAAACATTGATTAATGTTGGCTCATGTTCTGACTCTTGGTAGAAGACTTTTAACTCACTAAAACTTTCTTACTAATATTTTTATCTTTCTTAAATTTGTCTAACCAATATCTAAACATGTATCTCATCAATTTTAAGCAATAACTAATTTCAGGTATTTTAGTTTAAATCGATTTAAGTTTTATGACATGGGTAGTTAAATAAAATATTTAAGGCCGGTATTTTTTCTAACTATTTTTTTTTTTAAATAAGCTAAGAAAATATGAACTAACGGATGAACTCGAGAATATATGCCTATTCAAAAAGTAAAATTGATTTTTTTTTATAATTTTAGTTGGGTCGGATTACAAATTGAATTTTATCTTAACACACAGTTTGAATAGAAAAGGGGATTTATTTTATAAACTTAATTTGAAAAAAAAAATCATTCAAACTTAGATTTAGAAATTTTAATTCACATATATTATTGTTCTCTTAATTATGCTGTTCGTTATAATATTTTAACAATATATTTTGCTCTTATATACTACTAATGAAATATTTGAGTTCTGTTTAAGAATTCTATTTTAGTTAAATTATTTTTTTTCTAAACACAAATCATTATAAGAAAAAAAATGGTATGTTCATCCTCTGTTTTTATTTTGTCGTAAACGACCACCCTTTTATATTCATCGTGTAATTTAAAGTACACTGAACATGATAAAGTAATTTGAATAGTCTCTAATTTGTATTATTAAATTGTTTTTTAAGGGAAGAATGCTATGTCAAATTTATAGTTCTTGCAAGATAAAAAATTATGATAAATAAATCAAATTTATCTTTAGTTTTTTACTTTTATTTCTCTCTTATAAATATCTGTATACAGTATTAAAACTAACTTGAAGTGTGTGTGACGGTTAAATTTATTACAAGAGCTAAGAAAAATATACATTTTATGAAAGCTACTTGGAAGAAGTCAAAATAATTTAATCCAGGTTTCACATCATGGAAAAAAAATTGATATTTAAATTTATTAGTGCCATGTTAACTAACTTGTTTCTAAAAAAGGTTAAATAAGATTTCAGGAGTATTATTTAAAGGAATTAACTTATCTAAGTTGTAAATATATTTTTGATTATAGTTAGATTGAGGAGTTCTGGTTTTAATTTCACTAATTTTATTTTTAATCCTCTAAAATTAGAAGTAAATATTTTTATGCTAATTAACTATTTATATATTGAAAAAAGTTAAAGGAACGAATAATAATGTTGTATTATATCAAATATTATACCTCACAAATTTTAAAATTTGTATAATAAATGTTATTTATTTATATTGAAATAAATATTAATGATTAAATATTGCGTTAACTTTTGTTTTTAATCCTCTAAAGTTAGAAGTAAATATTTTTATGCTAATTAACTACTTATATATTGAAAAAAGTTAAAGGAACGAATAATAATGTTGTATTATATCAAATATTATACCTCACAAATTTTAAAATTTGTATAATAAATGTTATTTATTTATATTGAAATACATATTAATGATTAAATATTGTGTTAACTTTTGTAGGTAGTGAAAGTTAAGTGTGAGTAAAATTTTCATTAAAAAGTAAGTTTAAATCTAATATATCTTAAAAATATTTAAAAAAAAAAAGATTTACACATACTTGTGTATTATATTTAACTTTATTTTTTATTAATAAAAGATATTTTTGTTTATTATTATTTTGATATCAAGTCGGTTGAGATGACATCGTTAAGGTCAATTAGCATGTTTAAAATATTGTCTATTTTGGAGCTCTGTTGCTTCGTCACGATTTTGTCCTTCCAAAATATCTCGAAGAGTTAATGGAAGAAGGTGTATATAAACTGATTTTGACCTCGACTCCTAAACTATATAAAACTGCTATATGTATCGAAACAATTATAATTTTATTTTATTTTTTATTAACCTAAGATATTTAACACATGATCATATAAAGAACAGTGAATTATGAGAAGATTGAGTAACACTCTAACCTTATGATTTTGATATCATATTATTAAGAAGTAAGTATAAACTTAATTTATTTAAAAAAAACAATTTAATAAAGTAAAATTTATACATACCTTGATTCTAGTCCCACTCCAATGTTGAACTATTATAAGAATTGAAAGGGGTGGGTGAAATTATAGAGAGAAGTGATGAAAAGTGTGATGTCATTGAAACGAGCATGAGGAAAAAAGCAGTTCATGAACCTATGAACCTATCCCCACCAACGTTAACATCGGTTTGAATTAGAAGCACAATGGTTGATACCCAACTTGGGACGCAGCCAACTCCTTTTGTGTGTTACCAAGAGACAAACAGACACAACCGACCCATCATTCAATTCAATCAAACTCATTTGCCAAATTATTCATCCAAGTTCATGCCCTCACTCTTCTTACTCTTTTCTTTTCAATATTGCCACTCACCACCCAACTATGCATCCCTGTTTAGGTCAATCACAAATACTGCTTCCTCTTCACAACTTCAACTGTCTACCACACTTTCATCTTATTTATTATTCCACAGTTTTTCTCATAGCTTCTAGAACATGTAAAAATAAAATAAGTTTATGTTTAAAATAACTCTATACATTATAACATATTTCTTTATGCATATATAACTTAATTTTAAATTATTGGAGAACATTTTTTTTTCTTATTTCTCTGTCCTAAATTGTTATAATCTTTTTGTCTATATAAACTTTTACTCATTAATAATTTGAATATCTCTGAAACACCATAGTTTTGGTAAAACTGTTGATAAACATATAAATAAGAAAAAAAATGATAAGAGGTTAAAAGTTAAGATAATAACAAAAACTTTATCATCTCTACTATATTAGAAATCTTCTTCTTATTTACTTTATTATTGATTCATGTAATATTATATGATTAAAAGATTTTGTTTGATGTTATGTCAAATAAATTAAATAAAGATATATATATATATATATATATTTCTTTTTCCTCTAACTCATCTTTACCTTAAGTATCAAAATATATTTGCAAACATCTTATGTTACTCCATTGTCAATAGAAGAATAAGGAGATCATGCAAAGAAGAGGACATAGTGTTCATTATAAATAGAATGATAATGATATTTTTATTGGTTTAATATCTTATAATTCTAAACTTTAAAAGAAATTATAGTCTCTAATCAAAATTTTGATTAATAATGTCTTCGAATTATTTTCTATTGACATTTTTAGTTTTTCTTTTTCAAATGGGGTTGCGTGTTAATTACCATGTCATTGGTAAGCATGCTTATATTATTGTAAAATTAGGCAAGCCAACTTATGAGCCAATTCACTAATTCACCTTAGGTTAAGTATACTTATTTACTAATAAAGTGAGTTTGGTGGATCACATTTTGAATAACCAAAGAGTGGGTTCATTTTGACACTTACATACATAATTGTTGAACATAAATAAATTATAATTTATGTGTGTTAAAACATGCACCGAAATATTTAAACAAAACCCTCAAGTTAGTTTATAATGGGTAAATTGATGATTCTTTTAAACAGGTGACAACTTAAATTTTAGCTATTTGTGTCAACATGCAACAAAGTTGAAGTTGAGAATATATGGAAGTTGGATTATGTCTTAGAAAGATAAAAAAGATTATTTCAATAAAAGAAAAATGAGTGAAAATCAAATGCAAATAGGATAATTATTTTCACATTTGTTACACCCTAGTGATATCTTTCTATATATTTTTTCTAGTTTTGTTTTTACTTCTCAAGTAGGGTTTTCTTAAAGATTTTATTGTTATATATGAGTTTCTAGCTTTCATGAGTTGTTCTTGTTCTTGGGAATTCTATAGGCCGTGCATATTGTATATTGCATTGTACATGTAAAAAAAATTATTGTAATCAATGATTAGAGAAACCTCAAACCATGGTTGTTTGAGAAACCGAAAATAATCAATACTTGATCAAACCAGTATAAATATCACTTTATATATACTTAACTTTTTTTCTCTTAATATTGTATTATCATTGTTATGCTTTGATAATCTTAATCTTTCATAAATTTATTGTGATAATATATGTGCTTAAAATCGATTTGAAAAATTAAATCTAAATATTTTCTTATAAGTATTCAAAGAAAATTTTCTTTATCTTTTAAAGTAATTCAATTCACTCGCACTTCCAAACCTTTCATTCCACAGTTTTTATGTTCAATAATGTGGCAATTCTTAATAGGATGATATGTACCTGACTTTTGCAGCATTTTTTTTTTCAATAACTGTCACTATACGAAATATCAATAAATAATAGTATAAAAAATTTAAGACATTGTTTATGAATACGTTTTAATTAAATATTAAATGTTACTTAAGTTTAATAAAATTCAAATTAATTACTTATTATAATATGAATACGTTTTAATTAAATTCTATGTATTGACATACTTGTAAAGAAAAATTAGTTAATTAATATATATAAATTTAAATTAAATACAATAATTAATTGATAATATTTATTTGTATCATATTTTTGAAAAATTTTATAAAGAAATCAACTGATTTTAAATTTGGAACTTGCTTATTTCTTTAGTTTATTATATTTGTGTTAATAATTGATTACTGTATGAGAATAAAAACTTATACTAATTTCTCATATTTTACTTAATATAACACTTAAAATTATCATCATACAAAATATAAACTTATTGGTTCATAACATACACATATTTATAAAAGAAAAAAATAAAAACAAATCTATATTCATCTTCAAATATTATTCCGACACTTATACATATATTTGTTTGTATATATATATAATATAATCATCTCAGTTCATAATATACACAAATATATAATTATCGCACTTTATAATACGTACAAACATATACTAGGGTAAGCTATTGACATCAAATTCTAACATACAATAATATAAGTAAAAAAAAACAAATTGATTAGAAATTCATAATTAATCTAGTTTCCTTTTCAATCAAACTTATTTATACAAAATCTAAATACCAATCATAACAATTCAACTTCATTCCAATACCAACATACAACCACTACAAGAATCTTTGAAATTATCGATAAAAATTACTACAAAAAATATACCCGTTGGTAAAATATAATTATTGACAAATTTAGCGACAGATAAATAGTGGTCCATTTATTCACGGATCAAACTTTGACGGATAAATAATTTTGTCATTAATATTAATAAATAATTTAACAGACAAATTATTCATAGATTTTAAGGATGGATAAATTAACTGCCAATTTATCTGTTACTAAAATTCATCAGTAATTACCAATAAATTTAATCTGTCTGTAAAATTCATCACAATTGATAAATAATAATAATTATTATTATAATTATAACAATAATAATAATAATAATAATAATAATAATAATAATAATAATAATAATAATAATAATAATAATAATAATAATGGTAATAATAACAACTATTATAATAATAATAATAACAATAATAAGAATAAAAATAATAATATAAATAATAATAATAATAATCCTAATAATAAAAATAAGAATAGGAATAATAATAATAATAATAACTATAATAATATTAATAATAATAATTATTATTATTACAAGTATTATTTTTTATCATTAATAATAATTTATACTCATTTTAAGAAGAGAAAATTACTTTATCACTCCTAATTGTTTTATTAAAGTTATACTTATATTCAATTTTATTTAATTCTAAAAACACCATCAATTTGTTTTTAAAAGTATTTACATTTTTTTTTTACATTAGAACTAAACTCAACTAAGTTTTAAAAAGCAATATACTTTCTCATAAAAGGTAATAGTAACGATGAGAAAAAAAAACAGATAATTTATAAATGTAATTTGAAAACAATATCAAGATATTATTGTATTTTACTCTTTAAAAAAATTTGTGGTTTAATGTTTTTATAAATGTTAATTTCAATATAATTTATATATCTTATTATAATTAATACCTTATTTGATATTTTGTAAAATTTATCATGTCGTATCATTTATGTCTCGTGTCAGTATTTTTTGGTTAAAACACCTAATATTTTTTTTTTTACGAAAATAGATATTTTTTATTTATAAAAATAGGTAAATTGTATCTACATATATGATTTTAATAGAAAATGTAAAATGAAAATCAGCTCATCATGATAAGATTTCAGTGCTAATATTAATTCTTCATCGTTGTACAATAAATTGTATATGAGTGATATTCTGACCTAAACCAACAATAAATAAAAAAATTTATGAAAAAACAACAAATTCTAAATTAATACACATGAAACACTTTAATTGTACTAATAAAAAAATAATTTTATAGAAAATGAACCTTCTCATCTTTATATTCAAAAATTATATCTGAATGGTATTCTAACCCACACTAATAAAAAAAATTATAAAGAAATAACAAATTTAACCTAATGCACCTCACCACAAAAAGAAAAAAAAAAACTTTATAAAAAAAATAGATTTCTATGTACTACAATTCGTTTTTTATTTAACTCCAATGCTACTAAAATCACCTCATTATATTTTTTTTACTTAAAAATCGTGTTACATAAACACAATTCTAATCAGAATTAAAAATTTAAAAAATTATGTCTTCATCATACGATTTTTTCAGATAAAATCGAATCACGTAAATACAATGGACCCATTCTTATAAATAAAAAACAACTAGTTTTATAAATATAAAAAATTACATCATTTTAATACTTTAACTGTATTTTTTCAGATAAAAACATCATCATTCAATTAAATATATGCTTGTAAATAATTGTTCAATATACTAATTAAGCACTTAGTATATGAATATATAATGGTTTATAAACACCATGGTTTATTAGGAAAATTAGCCATGATACACAAATTAATAACAATTTACTTAATCGTGAATTGTCAAGCTATAAAAAAATTCTCTGTATTCCTCAAACTACAACATCATTATTTTTTTTTTCATATCAGAATTCCTTGTTAGATACGTAAAGTTGCATATGAACTATACATATGTGTGACGTGGCACGAAGCTAAAGCCAGAGTGATTTAACTGGAACACTGAAGAGTATCCACTTGTTTCTTTTTTATTTCATTTGGTTCTGGCTTCAATGATGGATCCATGCATTAACACATATATACCAGTATGAGCTATTTTCTTTTTAATAAACTTAATATTAAGAAATTATAATAAACCTCATACACAACACGACGAGTAGTAATACTAAAAAATACAGTCTATTTTCAGTTAACTATCATGCCATAACTTTCTAATATGTGTGCTATTTTGAAGAATAAAGTTATCTAGATACAATATACAATAAAATTACATTTCTCTATCAACATAGTTGCACCTGTTTATCCCTTTTATATGTTAAAATATATAATATGTTTCTTTTCATTATCTTTAGAAATTTAAATTTCACTTTTACAAAACATATATTTCATTATTGGAAATGTAAAACCGACCTAGAGAAAAAGATAATGTCAAATTTACAATTTAAAAAATTACATTGAATATTAGTTTAAGTTTGAATAGTTGAATGTTTGGTATGGTGACTAGTCAATTGTTTAATGCTTTAGTTTGTTCTAGTATTATTGTGTGTATTATTATTAAAATATCATGATTTTATCATTTATTTTATTTTAGTTCCTCGTTGTCATTATTTATTTCACCATGGTTGTATTACATGTTAATCTTAATAGACTTTCATTCTAGGACTTTGATTTGGTTTGCTGGTGAGCAATATGTTCTTGAATGCAATTTTAATAAATAACTTATTAGTTATTGTAATTAGTGAATACACTTTTGGATTAAAAATGTCTTTTTCTTGTTAAAAAACTCACAATACTTGAGCATATTCACAACTTTTGAGTGATGTTTTCTCGTATTATTTACAATAAATTTTAAAAATATGAGATATATAATTTTCTCAAAACTTAAGCATTTATATCATATTTGAAGATTAAGGATAATTGCATGATACCACTTATAATATTATTTTTTATAATATTTTTAGGTTTATTTTTATAATGAAATAAACTTTTTTTAAATTTAAAACCGACTAAATCTCATATTTATATTTTTTTTATAAATAATTGATTTTTATTTACAAATAATTGATTACTTGAATTTTTAATCAAATTTTACTCTAAATTCTATTAATTTTGTTAAATAAATAAATAAAAAATATTTGGATTAAGAAAAATAAGATTGAAATAAATTATAAAAATTTACAAATTACCTACAAATTATTACATACGAATAGAAATTCTTAAATAAATTTAACATTACTAGATTTTACATAAGGATTTGTATACGTAGTCTACAAATTTCAATTCATAAGTAAAATCGATAAATAATTACCTATTATGAAAAAATTGTAATAATTACCTAAATCTAGATCTCTATGTAAATTATCAACGAATCTTTTTGTAAGTAACATTAATAATTAATAATAATAATATTATTATTATAATAATAATCATATTGTTATATAATTAATATTAATATATTGAATATTATTATTAATCAATTTAAAGAAAATACAAATCTTATAATTAAAGTGTCATATATTATTATTGTTTTTATTATTATTAAAATATCATGTTTGATTTTGTCATTCATTTTATTTTAGTTCGTCGTTGTCATTATCTATTTCATCATAGTTGTATTACACGTCAATCTTAATAGACTCTCATTCTATGGCTTTGATTTGGTTTGCCGGTGAGCAATATGTTTTTGAATGCAATTTTAATAAATAACTTATTAGTTATTGTAATTAGTGAATACAATTTTGGATTAAAAAATGTCTTTTTCTTACTAAAAAAACTCACAATACTTGAGCGTTTTCTCAACTTTTGAGTGATGTTTTATTGTGTTACTTAGGATAAGTTTTAAAAACATGAGATACATAATTTCCTCAGAACTTAAGCATTTATATCATACTTGAATACTAAGGATAATTACATAATATCACTTATAACATTATTTTTTATAATATTTTTTAGTTTATTTTTATAATAAAATAAACTCTTTCTAAGTTTAAAACCGGTTAAATCTCATATTTTTATTTTTTATAAATAATTAATTTTTATTTATAAATAATTAGTTACTTGAATTTTTAATCAAATTTTACTTTAAATTCTATTAATTTTGTTAAATAAATAAATAGAAAACATTACAAGAAATTTGCAAGTTACCTACAAATTATTATTACGAATAGAAATTCTTAAATAAATTTAACATTACTAGACTTTATGTAAGGATTTATATTCGTAGTCTACAAATTTTAATAAGTAAAATCTGTAAATAATTACCTATTAAAAAAATTTGAAATAATTACCTACAAATCTAGATCTCTAGGTAAATTATCAACTAATCTTTTTGTAGGTAACATTAATAATTAATAATATTATTATAATAATAATCATATTGTTATATAATTAATATTAATATATTGAATATTATTATTAATCAATTTAAAGAAAATACAAATATTATAATTAAAGTATCATATATCTAATGCGTCAAAGAAAAAAAATGTAAAGTTTAACCTAAAGACATTGTAATACACGGATCTTTCCAATAACGATAGCGTAATTGACTCTTAGCATCACCATAGAAAATATATCCATTTCTAAATTTGATAAAAAAAAAATCTACTAGAATATTTGAATAGATGAATATGCATGTATACTTATAATAGTAGAATATGTATAGATCCGATGAATTTCCCCTGTATTTATACTAATTAAATGCATAATTGTGTATGTGGAACGTGGGATGAATAGTGGTCTCCTTGTAATAGGTGATGTAATAATATTGCAAGTGTTAATTGTTTTTCTTTTCTTTTGATTTCCAAATTGGTTCATCTTTTGTTTTGTTTGAATAGAAACCCTATGAATCCAACTACTTTTGACCCTGACCAAAGCTTTCTATAATTATGAATCATGGTTTTCTCTTACCCCTAAACATGCATTGTATTTGGATTGATGATGATTAACATATGGAGAAAAAGAGATTCCCTTTTCCTAGAAGCATGCATGTCATCCACTTGTGTTAACTTATAATATAATACACTCATAATTCTTGGTTCATTTCATGGTTTTCAAATGGTTTTTGCAACCTTACAACTAGGACCTAGGAACAAGGATTCAACATTTTTTTTGTTATGTTCCATGCCAACTCAGCCAAATTTTGGAAGCTTGTGGATTGTTGTATTTGACTATGTGTTGTATATCTATGACGAATCGTGATCATGCATGTTTCTCAATCTACATGTTTATTCTCCATGCCAATGTTTATACATTCGAATCAATTTTTTTATTGATTGTTCTCTGCTTTATAGGCTGAGAAACATGGAGATATGCAAGTTGAATTAAATATATATTAACTGTTCACGCATGATAATTGCTTCAAGAACAAGATTAATTAAGTGTGGTGCTTTGTGAGTTTTTGTACACATAGTACACATGTGACCTAGTGAGTTGACCCAATATGGTAGGTTTATTAGGTTCGTCCAACTTTTGAGGATATTAAACTTTTTTTTAATAATGAATTGCGAATTCCTTATTTAGGTTCAATTTGTGTAAACATAATTGTTTTCTTAGATCTTACATGAATCTATTTTATGTAGTAATTCAATAACTTTGTTACTGTGTTTTAAGTGAATTTTTTTTTTTCATAAAAACATGCAAAATTTCATAAGTATTTGAGAAATTGAAGATTCTCTATCATATGTTTATATCTTAAATTTTGTAAGATAAATAATCGCTTTACTACAATAACTATTAACATATTTTAACAAGAAAAAAATTACAGTCTTAACATAATAAATTTAATTTCTTTAATCTTCTCCAAACTTTGTTAAAATTTTAGGTAAAATGGGAAAAAAGCCCATTTAATAATTATCACGTCCGTATATTCGTTAAAAGGAAAATCAACAATTGGAGATATATAAGGTATTTATTCTTGTAGTTGGAGATATATAAGGTATTTATTCTTGTACCTCTGCCATTTTAAGCACCCTAAGCTATATCTTGATCATAATTTAACTTTTGATAATTCATATTTATAAATACTTATAAGTCAAAAACACATGTATAATCAATTATGTCTTAAAATTTATACGTATAATCGATTATCAATATTTTTATAATTGATTATTCGAGATATCATCAAACCACTATACATTTCTTTTACATGTATTTAATGACTGAATAATGTTATACGATGACACTTAAGTCCTCTCGCAGTTGTTACCGTCCCTTTCTCCATGTTTCTTTTTCCATGTTTCTTACATGTTCAATTATCTTAAATATTAACAAAGTTTAAACAAAATTAAAGAAATAAAAATTTTTATATTAAGACTGTAACTTTTTTTTTCTTATTGTACTGAAAACAAAATATGATAAACTAACTATTTATTCAATTTTATAAATTAAACATGATTAATCACAAACATCATTAAAAGTGAAGATGTTCCATATTTGTAAGAAAGTAATAAAAAAATATAAAATACGTAATTAGATGATAAAGAAAGTAAAAGAAAGAGATAAAGTTCCGAAATTTAAATGATTAGAATACTATGGTTGAGAACATTATAATAACTCATCAATTCCTAAGCATTACACTGTCTTTAAGATTTTTATGGGTGTTTATAAGTTCCAACCTTTATTACAAAATACAAACCTAATATTTATACACCACAAATCCTAGATAGTCTCCTAATAATTATCATAACTTCCATTGTATCTCCATCATTAATAGTCTTGACATTTGATCTTCATCGTTAATAACCTTAATATTTAATATTCACAGTTAGTCACATCTTGATATACATGAAAATTTGTATTTGACAGATTTTTTTAATATTGAAAGTATTCTTTTCATTATAAACAATAAAACTACTACTAACATATGTTATCTCAAACTCTTAAAAGCATTTGTAACTTTAAAATGTTATTTAAGGTTAGCTTAAAATGTTTCATATCAAATTTGCATCACATAAAAGCTTCTCCAAGTGAATATATAAATTGTTAGTATAATCTAATTACGTTTTAAAATAATATTTCCTGTAAAATTTTTAAGAATTATTTCCCAATTTTTTAATTGAAAGATCAATTGTGATAGTTGATTCGAGATGTGTTTGGACAAATTTTTCTGTGAACATTTTTAAGAAAAAAAAAAGTGAAATGATATCCTTTTTATTGTAAAATTAATTTATACATAAATTAATTCGATAAAATTCTCTAATATATCCCAAAATTCTTATTTTTTTATATAAGCTAACTTTATGGAAAAGTTTGGTTTATTTATTTATTTTTTATTTTAAAGTGTTTATGAAGAAGAAACTTGTTAAAAGAAACCTACAAGAATAAAATGGCAAATCTCTTATAATTTTTTTTCACTTTAAGGTGCTATTAGTATAAGTCATTTGGGTTATACAAGAAACCACACACCATTAAAGTAGAAAAAGAAATACAAGATATTTTAGTTGAAGTTATTGTAGATATGACTTCCTTGTCATTACATATACTCACCCACCACTAAAGTAAAAGAACCACTTACATAATATAAAACTCATGTTCAAGTTTTATCATTACAAAAGTTCATTATATGAGTGAGAATTACAATATTATAAGCATGATTAATTTGCTATAAGGATTAAAACTTATGACAGAACCAAAAATATAACTTATAACATGTTACTTGTGAATTAAAAGATTAAACATGAATTAAAATTATAATTACTTCTAAATCTTATAATATATTAATGTTACACATAAGATTTAACAACCCTATCAATGGAGTAATATATTTTGGACACTTGCACATATCATATAGTTTGTATTATGTGGTCCAATTTGGAGGCCATACATTTCTTCAATGTTAATTCATTCACACCTTATTTTAGATAAGTGTTTGCCACTTGCCACAGTTTATTTTGTCTTACTTTTCTCTTAACGTGTTTGACTCTTGCTGCCTTAGAAGGGAACCAACATTACCCTTTCATTCCTGTTCTTATCCCAACATTAAAGTCATTTGTATGACCTCATTTTCCTAATGACTCAAACTCCATGATATTATATATGTATAATTATTTTACCTAACAAAGTGGCACTTGATGAATATATAATAACACCATATTTTTATAAATTGTTAGAGCTTTAACATAACAAAATTAATTTCTCATAAAGATTTGTAAAAGAGAAAAATATAAAAAAGAAAAAAAAGTTTATATTTAATTTTGTATATGTTAAAAAACTTATTCGTAAGCGTTATTAAAAAGGATAGAAGTATTTTCTGAATTTAAAATCAACTTATGTAAGGATTTAAAACCAAATTTGTTTAGAAGTTAATAAAAAATAAATTGTACAAACCATTCATACGTAAGTTAATTTTTTTTCTCACTTAAAATAAACAAAATTCTTTTGCGAATACACTTTGATTTCTTTTCTTATGACATGATTGTTGCCTTGTGACTCGTTCTTTATTGTCTTATTAATGTATTATTGACATTATCCTCACTAAAGATACATGAAATGGCAATATTAGGGTATTCCTTTTCAACTTTTCCAAGTTACAACAATTTAAGAATTGTTTCATAGAAAATTATTATTTTAATGATTATGCAAGGTGTTAAAAATTAGGATAAAACTGTAATGGGTCACCATATACTCAAGTGTATAATTTTTCAAATACACTAATTATAATAATATTAGTTACGTTAAAATTGAAAAAATTCCAGAAAAATTTGGGTAATTCTTAGCCTCAATTGATGGGACTTGTTTAGGTTTTAAAAAAAGAAATTCACATCCGTTTTACATACTTCTCGACAAAACTTCTTATATTCAAACAAATCCAATGACACGAGGACGAAGTCACAACTAAATTTCTAGATTTGTGCTGTAAACTTTCAACACTAAAAATTATATAACATACCCTTTAATTCAACTGGTTCATGCTCCTATTTTCAACGATTCTTGCTTTTACTTGAGTTTTCAATAAAATGGTCTTCCGACAACCTTTTTCTTAACAACCTTGGAATACTAATTCTCCACAAATAGTGATTTGTTTTAGATCTTGTAGTTTGACCGTGAACACAATAACAAATGAATTTTTTGTTGTTATATATTATTTTTAACGTCTGAAGGGAGAATGAATGCTTCGCAAAAGGAATTGATTTTTCAGTAAATTTGAGAAAAGTCTTGATGATTTGTTTGTTTTATCAAGAAGGTTGGAGTGAAATGGAAATTTCAGAATAATTAGACAGAATTATAAGCTGAACATGGAATTTTTTTTTCCTTTTATAAAGAGCTCATATAACTTCTTTAAAATTAAGATGAGTTTTTATTTCTTATGTGACATGTGTCTTTTTGTAAGCATTCAAATTGAGAGGTGAGTGTATATATGAAGTCACTTGATGGTGTATTTATAGACTTTAATAATGTGAAGTCACTTGATGGTGTATTCATATAAACTTTAACATTATTAAGTGAGTGTTCATGAATGTCTTAAGACTTGAAAGGTTATAGCTAAAGTGTATTCCATAGTCCAAGATATTGTTGAACTATATGTCCATACATTAATCACCTAAGCTAGAACAATTCGTTATTATAAAAATAAAAACTGGATTATATAACCATAAAGGAATAGTCAAGAAAAAAATGCATATAATATTCTTAAGGACTTAAAAGCTTATAATTTTTTAATAATGTTATAACAGGCTAGATCATTTCTTATAATAATCAATTATTTTCACACAAGTTGTCCTTGTTAATAGCTAATCATTCCCCAATTTTAATACTCACCTTACACCTATTATATCTCTATCATCTTTTTTTTTTTCTTTTTTTTTATAATTTGTACATTTTCACATCATTCAATAATGACTGGTGAGAACAACAAACATTGGCTCTCAAGTCTCAGATATCATAGAAACTTGCAGCAGCTGAAGCTGAATTGTCCTTTTGCAGCTGGATAATTGTCTATGAATCACTCCACCAAAAAATCAAGAGTTATACAAATGAAGTAATATAATGGATTTGAAATAAGAAAAGTAGCCACACACAGAAGAAAAAAATTGGAAGTTATTCCCTTCAGAGCAATTGTAAACAAATTCCACATCACCTCTCCTCCAAAATCCTTGGAAAAAAAATAAACTGACAATTTTGTTTGGTCAGTCATACAAACCCTCTTGCTCCCAAACATCAACAAGAAAGTCAATCATTTCCTATCACAACATATAGTATAAACAATTAGTGATATGTTCAAGAAAAGGGTGGGAACTTGTGAACCAAGCTACCCCTTTTATTTGAGTAAGAGGATATTACAAGAAAAAGAATGCTAATGACAAACTCTTTATATATACCACACTTCTTCTAATACAATTCGGTTTCATTTGTTGGAAATAACAAAATCATGAGACAGAATCATTAAACAGGATGTGAAATCTACAATTTTTTGTAATTTAAAAAAAATTATGAATAAAATATTGCGTTCAAAAGAATGTGATGCTAGTATTTTTTTTTTTCTTACTAAATATCAATAGATGAAGAACTAGGTTGAGAAAATCATACTCTCAAAGGGATGCGTTGGGGAAAGGGCTTGTTGCTCCCAAGTAGGGTGTCATAGGTGGCATTGGAACTGTGAAACATGAGCTCAGAATTAGGAGGTTTACAAACACCTCAAAAAGACATATCTTTGTATATAGTTCCTTAGGTACTTTTGTGTCCTCTAATTATAATGAGTTTCAACTCCAAAATTTGCATAGTAAAAGTTATGATAAAGGTGAGCTGCATAAGTTATCAAAGAAAAATTAGAATGCACCACTAAAAGCAGTTAAGAAACTTCATGTAAGTTTTGTCTAAAAAGAATAACTATAAATGAATGCTACACAGTTTGACATTAACCATTAGTATTAACTTTCTTGCCTCTTGCCCTATTTCCTTCCACATATCAAGAATGCTCAAGCTTCATGTTCAGCAGTGCAGTTTTTATGATAAAATTATCCCAGTCAAGAGAAAAAGCTATTCCACATTGAAAATATTAAAAAATTATAAGAGTTTCTCTTCAACTAAGACTTGTGCTATGTAGAGTGTAAAAGCTAGATCCATTTTTGAGGGGAAAACTTAGCATAAAAATGGACAATGATATAATACTAGTAAGGGAGAGAAGAAAATTACACAATGAAGGAATTAGCCAGAGCACTATTGTAACAAAGAAAGTTATGTATTGCTTATCTTCAGTGCAGAAAATTATATGCATTCATGATAGAAAAATGGAGTACATAATGTAACTCATCACTTGAGATTTCACCCTTGAATGCCTATATTTATTTACCTTATTCTTGGTTCTTGAATTTCTGGGATACTCTTAGACCCTTTGTTTCCTACCCATTGTTGCCTTACCTGGTTCCAGAGAAGAAACCCTGCATGGATCAAACTTTTCAGTCAGAAATGAATGAAAACAAAGAATTATGCATACAGATAAACCAAAATCCTGAAAACTAGTTTTCAATTTTATGTTCCAGAAACAGTAGTTTTAGTACTGTTTTACAAAACTAAATTGACTACAAGGATGCATCAAGATTAAAGAACTTGCATTTACAGTTTACAACCACAGAAAAATAGAGAAAGGAATACAACAAGTTATTGTATATCAATTCACTTTCCATTCATGAACCCTTTAATCATGCTCTTTCTAACATAGTCTCTACTATCGGTTAAAATTTGTCAAAAATTACAAAGTAATTAGTTAGACTCATTACATAAGATGTGAAACCTATAACACTTTATATTTTCAATAAATTTTATACAAGTATCTGGTTAGCATTTCTCAATTTTAAAACATTAGCAAAAGAGATAAGTTCTGAGTAACTCTATTAACGATTAAGCAAGACTGTTTCCATAGCAGAGAACCAACAGATAATGAACATATAAGAGCAAACTTGCCATGGTTGACAAATTCAGTAGGACCACTTTGACTGCCTCCACTACTTTGAGGATCAGAAGGATTATTTGATGTTCCAATTGATGAGATGCTTCTCTGCGAGTGAGCTACACTGTGGTCTAATTCAGAGGTGCTGCTGCTCCAGAAACCATCTGATCCATCCACTTTAGTCACTGTTTGTTCTTGTGTTCTTAGTCCTTTAGAAGCTTCATCCATTGAAATAATCCCTGGAGCTTTTTTGCAGCATCCAAGACAATCTATGTTCTGTAGCAGGTTAAACCACAAGCATGATCAACACCAACTATAAGTAACATTCAATCTACCATGTTGATGATAAAGGAGAATTACTGGTGCCAATTATAACACAAGTTAATCAACACAACCTAGCATGAATGAGTCACTCGGTTTATAGTACTTATCATTATACCTGAACAATAAATTAAAAGGCAAATAGAGAGAGACATAATAGTCTACATTCTTTGTATTGTTCACTTATTAATTATCTTTATTTCATTTGATACTTGTGTTAGAGAATTTCTCAGATCAGAAGCATATTGCAGACATGAACTTCCTCATGTAATTAACTTTTATGTTTATTTGTTTACAGTCAATGTCTTACACAACACAAGTACATGATTATTTGTAAAATGAGAGATTATGGAAAAATGCTCACAAAACTTAAATGTAACTATCCAGTTCAAACCAGTGCTATATAGTCTTTCCTTTTTCCTGTCAATTGAATTTTCAATTACCTGAATTAAAACAAACCTGTGCCTAGAACAGCTACAAGGGTCACTGCTAGAGATATATGCTAGCACTATGGTAAGTGCAAGTCTATGTGTAGTAACTGTTTTGACAAGATATCAATGGAAGCAAATAGGAAAAACCCCTATTCCTAAAATAGAAACAAGCATGAAAGTATGTCTCTCTTACACAGAAAAACCCCTTGCATTTGAGCTTTAACCTATCCATGGAAGAGAGCACAAGAACACGAAACCAAGCACCACAAAACACTGAAAATGAAGGTTTCTTCCGAAAGCATCTAACCAACGGTGCTAGAAAGCAACCCCTAGAACACATTTCTTTGATGAAACTTTCACAGAAGCAAATTGTATGTATCTTATGCAAACTTCCAAAGAATCCAAAGAAAGAATGACAAACAACAAAAAGCACCATCAGGCTACCCTGTTGACATATCTTATGCTTGCTTGAAAACTAAGCATGTGCAAGCAAAGATTCCAAAACGTGATTAAAAAAGTATTACAAACTTCAGAGAAGAACCTTAACATACCCAGAAAGATTAAAAGATGCAAAGCAATAAAAATTACAATTTTCTAGAAATTAACCACACAAAAGCAGCAATATCACCTTGATCAAGGCAACTAATGACTTTGGATCTTTCATATTGACCCTTTTTCACTCATTGCAAGACAAAACCTCAAAACTCACTTGGTGAAACAAAATCACACAATTATAAATAACACATTGAAAAAGTTATTTTCTTACAGATTAAGCAATAAGTGGGGCAGTAGAATAGTCACATTAAAATGGAAAATTCAGTACTTTTTTTCCTCTCAGTTGCCAAACCAAGACAAACTACAAAGACAGTAAAGAACTCACCCCATGCACGCCATAGACCAAAGGTGGAACGTACCTACACAGCTGCATTTGCATAAGTCAAAGAAGAAGAGATTTTTCACAAAAAAAAAAAAAATGTGAATTCTTGAAGGGGATAATTCAATGCTGCTTGCAGATTAATAGTATTAAATAAATAAAAAAAAGTAGAGAATTTGTTAGACTTTAATTAAAGTAAAGAAAGGTGGGGAGACATAAAGCTAGCAAATATTCGAGATGTTTTGTTCTTGAAAATAATGAAAGAAGGGCATGCTTGGTTGCTGAGAAATTGTACGTGAACACAAAACATGATATTCTCACCCTTTTGGTCGGAAACACAATCAAATGAATCTTGCTCATAAAGAAGGTGGCTTAAGAATAGGAGTGGAAATGGGTTGGAGTTACTACATTCTTTTACTTTGATTCAAATTAGAGTTCGAAGCATAATTTGAATATAGGGTTAGTTTTAAGCTACTTTTTTTTTTAAGTTTAATCTGATTTAAAAGTTTAATACAACCTATGAAAAAGGTTTGAAGTACTGCATTTTTGTATAGGTTAATCATTACTAAACCGATTATTTACATAGTTTTTTCAAACAAATTAATAATTTCAAAATATTCTAGTTAAAATTGATATAATAATAATAATAATAATAATAATAATGATAATGATAATGATAATGATAATGATAATGATAATGATAATGATAATGATAATGATAATGATAATGATAATGATAATGATAATGATAATGATAATGATAATGATAATGATAATGATAATG
>Ga0209700_103472_pt1 | contig 30123 bp, 20 predicted proteins | sample SiratroredBW_FD_187528 | JGI IMG/M metagenome (GOLD analysis project Ga0209700, IMG submission 187528) | Root nodule microbial communities of legume samples collected from California, USA - Siratro red BW (SPAdes) (version 2) | ecosystem: Host-associated > Plants > Roots > Nodule | place: USA...
AAATTTGAACCCAAATATAGGAAGGGAGTATTTGTTGGCTATAAGAGTATGGCAACATGTTTTCAAGTATGGTTATCATCTAAGGGGTGAGTGATAGTTTGTAGAGACATTGTGAAAGTTGGAGAGCGTCCAATAACAAGTGGAGTTCTCTTTGAAGGAGTCGTCTTATAGATTTGAGGCATTTATAGATAAGACACAATTACTAATGCTTAATTGAATATTGCACAAGTACTAATGCTTAATTGAAACCAACTCTACAACCTCAAATTATTGGACACCCTAGTGTTTCAAACACTCCAACTTCAAACAAATACATCATATCTAGCACTAATTTGAGAAAGTAGAAATTTATATTATATGTAGCTGGAAGTTTTACTTTGTGATTTAAACAAGTGGTATTTGAATCACATTGAATAGTCACTTATATTTAAACTCATTTATCTTGATTAATCACTATAAAAAGAATCTAAATTTATGCACGTGAATCAGATAATTAGTTAGAATGTACATATTTATATAGTTATACCATCTGTATCATACAAAATTATTATATAATATGTTTTCTCAATTACTTTCCTCTTTCCTTTTCATGTGCATTTCTTTCTTCTTTTAATGAAAATAATAGAGATAATTTGAATACAAATATATGGCATTCCCATTTGTTGAAAAATTCTCAGTAGTGATAATTGCTACGTTTTCCAAAGTGCAATGGATCATATGCACAAAATAATATAATTATACTTAGAGGACATGAATCATCTTTATTGACACTACCAGATGAAACCACCAACATCTTTATTAAAGAGCCAATTACTATTGCTTTCACAATTCTAGCAACCAAAACACTTGTTATGTCATTTTATGATAAATCAACAAATCAACTTTTTTAAATGTAACTAATTTTACACACACACATATATATATATATATATATTATGAAATATATATGTAAATGTGAATATTTATCTTATAAGTAAGATTTTCTGAATAAATAAAATATGAATTTCTAACGTTGTTTGTTAAACATAACTGAAGAAGACACTGAAATTATTTTTCAGGAATGATTCGTAATGTACTCTAGTATAGTCTTTAGACTCCAACTTTGTTGTCATGAATGTTAAAAGATTCAAAATAAACTACATGTTTAAAATTGATGGTCATTAGTTACTTAGAAAATTACTCTCTAATTATCAATATTTTTATTGACCATTGAAGAAAACAAAGTATATGATATTAGTTAAGTTAACTAAAAACAATATACATTATTCGAGGATTTTTATTGACCATCGAAGTAAAACAAAGTATATGATATTAATTAAGATAACTCAAAACAATATACATTTCTCGAAGATCTAAGGAGTGACCTAAAACTTTTTTTAAGAGAAAATGATCATTTTTAAAATAATTTGAGTGGAATTTGATTTGCAAATAATCATATAAGTGATTTCTATATCTTAGATTTATTGAAGTCATTTTTTTTTTAAACCATTGGATATATTTTTCTTGTTATTATAATATATGTTGTAAAATTTTGAAAGTATAATATAAAATATTAATTCAGTCAATATAACTCGGCAACTAAAAGCAAAAGAGTCAATTACTGTAAATCTTAATATTTTTCTCATCTTTATTGTCTTTTACTTATAATATTATTATCATTCTATCCTTAATATCTTTCAGAATTAAAAAAAATATTAAAATTATCATATCTAATTTTCAAGAAACTAGACTTTTCTTAAAGTAAAATCTGATTCAAAGAAATTTTAACCTATTTAAAAAATACGTCGTAGTTCAATTTACTATTAAAGTGAGCCTTTAATTCTAAATATTCACTGCTATATATTATAATGGTAGTTAATTGTGTCTTAAGATTCTACACTTATGATTCATACTTAATTATTACTATTTTTATAAAACACGTTCATTTATCGTCCCCATTAAAAAATGGTCACACTTACCCCCTCTTAACATAATAAAATATGATTACGACGATATGAAATGTTTTATTTTTATTACTGTTTTATTTTATTACTTTTATTTTGTATTATATAATTTTTAACATCACAGCTTTTCCTTTAATTATTATACTATTTACTTTCACCTCTTAATAAAATACTAATATTTAAGTAAAAAAGAAATCATAAATATAAAGTAAACTTAAAGTTATAAAAACTCTAACACCTAAAATCATTGAACTGTAAGATACAATGTTGTCCAGAAACATTATAAACTAATAACAAGAATTTGGAAGAAATTGTTTCAAATATAAACCACACTAGATCCACATCTAACCCTATATTGGAAGAATCTGTTCCAACAACCAAAAATTTGGCTTCACTCAATTTATGGCCTAAAACAAAAGACTGTATAGATCTGGACAAAATTCGTGGTTCATTACATTCGTAACATCACATCAAAGTCTATTTCCTCATGTTCACATTTTGAAATCTACAACGGTTTCAATTTCCTGTTAATTTGTACATGAGATTTGACTTCTTTGTTTTAATTTTTGGATAAATCTATAGAACAAACCTTTTATCCCAATCATAACTATTATTAAAAAGAATTACTACAGATATTTATTTTAAACTAATTAAATAGGGTCTAAAAGTATAGACAAACTATTTTATTAGTTAAATCATTTTAATTAAATAACAAATTTAGAACTATAAAGTAAACAAAAGTACAATAAAACTCTTAACTTTTTTAAGTTTTTTTCAATTAAAATATAATTAATAACTTCATAAATAAATCATTTAAAATGCATAGTAACCAGTATTAGAAACAATGGTGTGGGTTATCCCTCCAATCTATCCCAACATAATAATATGATGGATGAAAAAAATATGAATTTGAAATTTTAAAGTTGTCTCTTCTAACCTTGTCATCCTCTTTCCTTTCGGGGGAGATGGAGTAGGTTGAATTACATTTCTCTTGTCATACCTAACATCTTTTTAACTCCAAACTACTTGTACCATAATTTTCAAATATGTGAGGACAAAAAGCGATAAATATGTCACTTATTCATTAGCCAGCAAGATAGTTTTTTTTTTTTTTTTTCAAATGAGTTGAGTTGACGGTTATAGTTAAATAGATTAATAGTTTTTTTTATTTTGTTAAACTTGAAGTTGAATCCGAGCTAGTTCACTAAATCTTTTTTATAATTTTATAATTTTTATTTAATAGATATAAAAATATGTTTAATTATATAAATATGTTCTTTTTTAATTAATTATTTAATATTTCTAATTAAATAAATTTAAATAATCATTATTTTTATATGTTAAATAATGAATTTAAAGTAAAATTGTATCCTTTATGTTCTTAATGAAAAAATATATTTTTATGTTACATTTACAAGTTAACCTAGAGAAACAGTGGTGGAACAAAACTACAAAGTTAATATCTTGGATCAGTGAAGATTTGAGTATGAAATATGAGAAATTGTGTATATCTTGGATCAGTGAAGATTTGAGTATGAAATCTGAGAAATTGTGTATGTGAAACTGTCTCTCATTTTGGTATGTGTAAGTATAGAAAGATTATTTTACTTCTATAGTAAACTTTTAAAGGAAGTTATAATTAGTATATATGATGTAGGGTGGAAATGAATTTTATACATTAGTTATGTAGAATGATTGAAATATTTCATTTACTCTAATTTAATTGATTTTTGACAATTAAAAAACTATAAAATTGGATGGATATATAATAAATTCAAAAATTATGCCAAGTAAACAATATATTCTACTTGTCATTTTTTTTTAGTAAACAATACTCTACCATGATTAAAGTAGTCTATTAAATAAAAATAATAAACTTAAATCATTATGGTAACTCAAATTTATAGCATATATTTTATCCCAATCGTTTTGTACAAGAATAATGATATGTTGACACCGTTGGTTTATTACCCCCACTTGACACCTGGGTAATTGTGTCAAAGTATCCTACTTGGCAGAGACAAATTTTGAAGGAGCAATGGTTGAAATCTGAAGCCCTAATTTTTATTTTCAAAATCCCACCCTCTCACTCTTTCACTCTCACTCTGTCTCTCACCCTCTCAGTCGCTCACTTTCTCTCGATCTCGCGACCTCTATCACTCTCTCTGCGCACTCGGCTCTGCTCTCATTCTCTTTGCACTGACTTTGTCTCCCTGCTCAAGTCTTCCACTTGGCTTTGTCTCTGCTCTCCTTCTCCGTGGTAGATTTTCTTCCATTTTCCATCAAAAGTTGCTAAAGGTGAGTCTTTTATGAGGTTTTCATGTAAAAGGAACTATTTTGCATCGTTTAAATGTGTCTTGTATGATTTTCGTATGGGTTTAGGGTTTGTGGAGTAAAGGTTGCTTTTTTATGGGGGTTTGAGGGAAAAGGGAATAACTTCATTTGGTTTTTTGTTGGTGGTTGAAGTAAAGAAAGGTGTCCTCTCGTTAAAGAAAGGTAACCACACGTGTTTTGTCAAACAATAAGTGGTTCTGAGCTTACAAAAAATCAGTGGTTACCCATGTCCTAACGAGGGGACACCTCAGTACAAGCTTTGGCTACTGATGACAATGACAATTCTTTTACAAAAGCTCACTGGTTACCCCTTCATTAATGAGGAGACACCTTAGTTATAGTTTTGGCGACACACGTTAGTGTTGTTTATGTGTTGATGTGTTCATGTGTATGGTCGCCAAAACTTGAGGGAAGGTGTCCCCACGTTAAAGAAGGTGCAACCTCTGATTAATGTAGCGTTAAAACCATTACTAATGCACACAGGCTAATTCGGTGTTTGAACATTGATGGCTACAAAGGGAAAAGATATATTTAATGATCATTTTACAGTTTTGTTGTTAGTTCTTGGTGGAAAATATGTATTTAGTTCCATCAATGACGGCCTCAACATAGATATTCATAGCCCTGTACCAGTTTCAAGAAAGGGACGACCTTCATTTAAAAGATTAAAGTCAGGAGTGCATTCGAGTCCTTATATGACGTGGCCACTCTCCCACCAGCAACCCTAGCAGGAAACCCACCAACATCCCTAGCACCAACCACAACAACAAGCCAGAAGACAGAGGCTGAAACACCCACCATTAAAAGAAGTTGAACAAAGACTCCAACAAAGATGTTCTTAAATCCTCTAAATTAGGACCTCCTTTTACCACATGCCCTAAGAAAAGAAAATGGTCTGTAAGGGGTGGTTTAAGGAATGTAAAAAGTCGCAACAATTAATTGTTGTTAATGTAAATTGAACAAATTTTTATCGAAGAATTGAAATTGATATTGCATCATCTTGTTATTAAATTATTATTTACATATGTGTTCAATGTTGTAACATATGACTTCTTTGGGAAAATGTTGCATCATATTGCTTTAAATTGTTATTTAATCGCCAAAACGTGAACTGAAGTGTCCCCTCGTTAAAGCATGGGTAAACCAAGATGTTTTGTAAGTTGACAGATGTTATTTATGCACACATGTGTGTCAATTTAACATATTTTGGTACATAAAAGGGTTATGGAAGCAATTCACAGGGTTGTAATTGAAGGACATAAGAACTTAAAATGTCACAATTATTGTAATGCATTTAGTCACCAAAACGTTAACTGAGGTGTCCCCACATTAAAACATGGGTAACCCATAATGTTTTGTAAGTTGACAGATGTTATTTATCCACACATGTGTGTCAATTTATCATATTTTAGTACATAAAAGGGTCATCCAAGCAATTCACAGAGTTGTAACTGAAAGACATAAGAACTTAAAATGTCAAATTGGTCGTACTGCATTTAGTCGCCAAAACGTTAACTGGGGTGTCCCCTCGTTAAAACATAGGTAACCCATGATGTTTTGTAAGTTGACAAATGTTATTTATGCACACATGTGTGTCAATTTATCATATTTTAGTATATAAAAGGGTCATCCAAGCAATTCACAAGTTGTAACTGAAGAACATAAGAACTTAAAATGCCAAATTGTCATTACTGCATTTAGTCGCCAAAACGTGAACTGAGGTGTCCTCTCGTTAAAACATGGATAACCCTTGATGTTTTGATGTTTTGTAGGTTGACAGGTGTTATTTATGTACACATGTATATCAATTTAGCATATTTTGGTACATAAAAGGGTCATGGAAGCAATTCACAGGATTGTAACTGAAGGACATAAGAACTTAAAATGCCAAAATGGTCGCAATGTTTTTAGTCGCCAAAACATCTACTGAGGTGTCCCCTCGTCAAAGCTTGAGTAACCAGTTGCAGATACTGACTCCTGTGTGTTTCCTAGCGATGTGAGGAGTGACACAAATCTACCAGATTGAACAGTATACACCTATAAAGACCATGTTAGCAAAATATATCACTAACCGTTTGATGGATGTAACACAAAATACAACACCAGATTCATGCAAATGTGTAAATTTGTATGTAACACGAACCGTTTGTATTTTGTAGTTCATTATGGATACTGTTATTCTTGTGTTTTGTTCGTCAGTCGCCAAAGCTTGTACTGAGCTATTCCCTCGTTAGAACATGGGTAACCACTAATTTTTTGTAAGCTCGGAACCACTTATTGTTTGACAAAACACATGTGGTTACCCCTTCTTTAACAAGAGGACACCTTAGTTCATGTTTTGGCGACTCAACACACATGTGTTCATCACTTGCCAAAACTAACAGATTCAAACATTACAAACCTAAAACCCTTACAAAAATTATTCCTTTTCTATCAACAACCAAGAAGAACACTATAAATCACACAAAGGACCAAACTTTACTTCAACCACCAACGAAAATCAAACCCTAAACGCAAAAACTTTTTATATTTCAGCAACGACGAAGAACAGAACACCAAAAAGACTTCCTTTTCTATCATAAAGCATATAAAAACACAAAATTTACATGGAAATCAAACAACAAACAAACAAAAACATCATTTTTCATGAAAAATCACTTAAAACACTTACAAAAAACGTTCTTTTTTCAACCAAGAACCAAGAACGATCATGTAAATGACATAAAAAAACAAACTTTACTTCAACCATCAAGGGAAATCAAACGACAAATGCAAAAACCTTTTCAAATCCAGCATCAACCAAGAACAGAACGGTTAAACCACCAAAAAGACTTCCTTTTCCCTAAAAAAGCACATGAAAATCCAAACTTTACACGAAAATCATTCCACAGAAAAAAAAAATCCTTTTGCATGAAAAATTACTTAAAAGAACAACTTTTATACACTTTTTCAACATAAACGAAATAAAAAACCAACCTTTTGCTGAGACGAAGAGCGCAGAGACCTTGAGAGCACAGACAGATCGAGAGAGTCAGACAATGGACGAAGAGAGAGCGAAAGATACCTCCATTGAACGAGAGAGTGAGAGTGCATAGAGCGAGAGTAAGAGAGTGAAGAGTGAGAGAGTGAAGAGACTGGGAGAGTGGGAGTAGAGAAGGTGGGAGTGGCTTTTGGGATTCTGAAATTGAAACTTTTCACACTGGCTTAAAAAATATTATTTTTTGTCACATCAGCAGTGTCAACTGGAGGTATGTTACGTGTGAGTGTCAACGTAACATTACTCTTTGTATAAATCTTCTTACTTATATAGGTATTGCTTTCATTAATTCCTAACCTCCGAACGAATTACATATATTGTCTAGGCCTAGATTAATTATATATTGCAATTCTCTCGAAAGAACTTATAGAATCTAATGTTGCTAAAAGTATAATTTCACCTTGTATAATTAAAATGTGTAGTTTAAAGGAGGAAAATTTCAAACGAATTCATATTAATTGGCACTTCTAAATATATTCAAATATTTCAAAAATAATAATTTTCAAACTAAATTCCCTGAATTAGGAAATATTTCAAATGTATTGATATTAGGATGTCAGAACAATACGTCTAAAACCTTTCATGGATTTCATTCCAGATATCTTAAGATTTAAATAAATAACATTAGAATCTCACATAGAATCCAATTTTGTATAAAGAACTGCTTGACGCATTACACAAACATTAGGAATCAATATCCCAAAAGGCATGGTAGAAACACCTACCAAAACCATAAGGCCGGAACATTATTACCATTGAGATAAAAAAAATTTTAAAAATAAATAAATAAATAAATAAAACTTTTCTTCTCCTCACTAATAGGGCATTTCAGAAAGTTGTTTATTATCATCATCATAAGTAACTGACGAAGAAATAAAATCTGTAATCAACTGACTCATATCAACTGCAAAATAAGAATTATTCTTGGAAGCAAAAAGATATTCCTCAATCGAATTGGAATCTTCCAAATGATATTTAAAGTGTTTTTTTCTGTAAAGTAATGTCGAAGACTTTTTAAGTTATCGTTGTTGAGTCATTCCCATACTAACGTCTTTTTGGTCTTATCTTTATTTAATTTACTTTTTGCTGTAAAAAAACAGCTCAAGTTATGAATCCCTCCCAAACAACTCATCCAAACATATTTTAGTAAACGACATTTGATACCTACCATAAACAAATACATTTTTGTTTGATAAGGAAAATGATGAAAAAAGTTAAAGTGTATTTTTGCATTGGTCAAATTTGACTAGTTAATAAAAGTGTTGCTATCACATTAAACAAATTTGTAAGAGAAATAAAATGAAAGGAAGGAAAATAAGATGGGTGCATGTACTTGGGGATACCAACAAAAAGACTTATGAATTGAATCTGATTTTGTTCATATACCTTCATTCGTCATAAGATATATGGTAAAATTTTGTTCAATCCAAATTTTTATTATTACTATTATTATATATACATTTGTGTATATGAGAAATAATTTTTTATATGAGAATAAGAAAATAAATGTTTACGATTAAATTTCTAATTTTGTTTTAAGTTTAAGATAGACTCGTCTTACTTTTGGGTATATTAATGTTTAATAGGAAATGGTTTCTGGTATCGTTAGGTTATATCTCCTCCTTTTAAAAAGAATAACAATATTATAATATTAGTACAAATTATTTATCATCGCAATGACTAATTTCATAAAAAATATTTAATATATAAATAATGGATATTTCTTCACAATGGATATTTCTTCTCATAATTCAAAATGACATGGATCTATTGCATTGATTTTCTTCCTTGCTTAAGGAATGAGGGCTCTCAAACATTTTTGTATTACTAGCTATTTAATTAAACTATTTTTTAGATCATTTGAATTAGTGTGTTGCCTCAGTTGTACTACCTACATCCTTGGACTTATATGAATGGAAATCTGTAAATAAGCCTTTTAAGAACCATATTTGTCAACATTTGTTTATTGTAAAAGTTTAATATAACTAATTAATTAATTTTTTTATTAATATATAATTTTTAACATTTATGGTAAAGTGCAACAAGTTTATTATATTTGATGACTTACAATCGAATAATAATAATAATAAAAAATTCACTCTTGTGCGTATTTATTTTAGTTCATTATTTGATTTAAGAGTACAATAAAACACATGGTCTTGGACATACACATGTGCATGTCCATGGAATATATTTTTTGAATTAGGTTATATTCATTATAAAAGTTATAATTATGATATAAAATTTTAATTTACTTGACGCTGATTTTTTTTTTATTTTTAAAGTTTTATTAAAATTTATTTCAATATTTTTTGTTAAGCTTGTTAAAAAAATTGTTTTAAAATAAAAATAACATTTTTTTTATTCAGGATCTTCTTTTAAATTTTATGTTATGGAGTTTTTTTTGATACCAAGGTGTTAAATTTTTAACTCTGAATATGACCTTCAATCAAGATGTTCTTATGAAAAGGATTTTGTTGGCACTACGTACTTTCGTGTATCACAAGTATGTCCCATTCATTTTTTTCTTCCCTTTCGAAAACACATTCGTATATAAATAGACTTTTACCTTTCTTAGTTGAATATTGCATTTCACCATATCATGCAAATAATAGTACGGGGAAACTTCCTAGTGTCGTATTTCAATTTGGTACTAATCCTTCAATATAGCAAAAGAAATATATAGTTTCTAATATTATTTTTTAAAATTAATTTAGTCTACTATTATCAGACATTTTCAACCAATTTCCCTTAAAAATATTAGTTAAATTCATTTAAAATAATCAGTAGTATGTACTATTGTTCCAAAATTATATTTACATATTAAAGTAGTTGAGAATTACTTTAGTATATGTGAGTCGTTATATTCTCTAATAAGATTAAGAGTGAAAATATTTTTATAATTTATTTGAAATATTTAATCAAGGATAATTTAAGAAAAAATAATCAATGAATTATTCAATTATAAGGGGCATTAAAAAATAGAGAAACGATTTATTGAAAAGGGTCAAACAAGTAGGGGGCAAAAAGAGTAATAATTTTTTATCTTAAAATTTTATGTAACATTTAAAAAAGAAATTAAATTAGTTCATTTTAAACATTATATGTTAGTTCTAAATTATATAATAAGTAACATACTACATTAGTTTATATTGAATCAATTCATGTTTACTTCTATTCAAATTAAACGAGTGTCTTTTGCTAGATTTTACTATATTGATTACTTTTACAGCTAGTGTAGTATGTTGTTTTTAGTAAAAAAAAAAATTAATTGTTTTTATGAGTTGTTGAAAGGGTGGAATTTTCACGTTGAGATATGAATAAATATTAGTTCTGGAAGAGGTTGTCTGAGAACTGAATGGAAGTCCAATGCTCTAAAATTATGATGAGTTTTTTTGAAGTCTAACAAATACTCGAGTCTATGAGAATTTATTAAAATATATCCTTAATGTGAAATATAGAGCAAGTAATGTGTTCTACTATATTAGTCCCTTTGGTAGAGATATTATTATATAGGTTTTAGTAAAATCATTATTAATGTGAAAGGATAAATAATTATCTTTATAGGGTCTTTTTTTATGATTCATACTAAATTGAAGAGAAAAAGAAAAAAATAATAATTGAGTTATTAATATATAATTGAGTTACTAGTCATTGTAACTAAACTGACTTTGGTTGATAATTAATTTGTAAATTCAGAGATACTTGGGAGTAGATAAATACAGGGGTGGCAAATTTTAACTAAAAATTTAAATATTTTAAGAGACTTTTAAGTTTCTATTAGTGCTATAAATATTATTTAATGACTTTAAATTTATATTGGTACTATAAATATTATTTAATGAATAATTTTTTGAAACTTTCTTATAATAAATTAATAATATTTTTTTTTAAAATTGAACAATCAAAAAATCTTACATATCAAAACTTTCTAATTTATCTCTTTGCAATATTCCAACGGATAGATATCATCTCTCTTTATATGTGTCTTATCATTGTCTAACTCTTCCACTTTTCTCTTTCTTTCTTCACACTTATCTCATTTCTTCCTCTATCTCTTTGTTCCTTCCATAATATTATTTCAACTTGTTTCCAATTTCAAATCTCCATAATATTATTTCAACTTGTTTCTTCAAATTTCTTTCATTTCATATTTCATCATTTTATACTGTGTATTTATGCACGTATCTTTACTTGGAGACTTTGAGCAGTAGATTGATTGAGGAAGAGTTTGTGTTCACTTTTACTCCTTTTGAGTGTATCGATATTAGGTAAAAATAATATGAGATTGATCAATTGATCCCAATTTTTATTTTTTTTTTCATTATTGTTTAATTAATCTTAAAATAATTTGTGTAGATTCAAGAGAATTTAGAAGTTAAAAATTATATTTAAAGTCATACCAAAGGACAGGATCGAAAGATAATATCATAATAGGAGACTTAAGACTACTCTACGATCAAGTTTATTGTCTTGACAATCAGGTTTTATCTTTTTAACTTAAAATTATTTTATATACTTATAAGTTATATTCTATGTGATATATATTATAATTTTTAATTTTATATAAAAATATAAAAATATGACAACTATAAAATTTGAATTAGGTTATTCAAAACTTCAAAAAAACAAAAAAAGAGTTGAACTTTTTGTTGAATCACAAAAAAGGGTTATGGATAAATAAATTTATAAAAATAAACAAAAAATGAATTAGAAAATACTGGTGAGTCTTCTTTTTGTTGAATCACAAAAAGGGGTTATTGATAAATTTATAAAAATAAACAAAAAAAATGAATTAGAAAATATAGGTGAATCTTCTTTGAATGAAGAACATAAAAATATAAATTTAGGTGAAGATAACAACATAAATATAGGCGAAGATAATAATAGAGTAGTGAAAGATAATAATTTTGATTTTCAAACTCATGATATTAATTCTAATTCACAAACTCGGTATAACGAGAATATTAAAATGATTCTAATATTAAAAATATATACCATCCAAGTCAATGGGAAGATATATTTTGGTTTTTTATTTAGTATTAAAAATTTAAAGTTATTGGGTTGTGTACTTTTGAAAGAAAAATGCTTAAACCAAGTATTTGAACACATGATAATTTATTGGATCTTGATGGCTTAGATTTATTTTCAGAATTAAATATCTTAAAAGAGATTAAGATTATAAGATTAGAAAATGATAAACTAACTGACATTCTTAATTATATAAAAAGAATAAATTATTTTCCAAATGTATATATAACATATAGAATAATGATAACAATTTTATCTTAAAGAATTTTTTCAAAACTTAAACTAGTAAAATAAAATCTTATTTAAGATCAACCATGTCTCCTCAATAAAGATTAAACGGATTAGTTTATTTTATTAATTTAAAAAAGACCTCATCTTTTTATTCGCCTTAGACCTTGTAAAGCCTTAGCCGTCATTGGATAGATATATGAGCCTTCTAAGCTAAGAATTTAAATAACTCCTTTAAAGAAAGTGAATGGTTTGATTGGTCCACATTTTGAAGATGAACAAACTTTATTGTTTCACTAGATTTTGAGTTTGAGTATACAAAGGACATAGTGTAGTACTTGTTTATAAATATTAAAATGCACAATGTTTAATGGTCATTTATAAAGATTGAAATGCAATATTTAGTACTCATTTATAAAAGTTGAAACAGAATATTTAATGCTGATATAAATATTTACGCACAATATTTAGTGTTTATTTATAAATATTAAAATAGGAGGTAAATGCTTATATAACTTTTAAACTTACTATATAATCCTTGCAGGATGGTTAGAGCATGGATTGATGTGCAAAGGTTAATGCGGAGGTTGGTGAAGAAAGATTAGTGTTTAACAACTAATAGATTAATTTGTTTTTTTCTAATAGCGAAAAAAATTATATTAAACACTTAAGAGGTAATCCAAACCTAATACAAAACACAATATAAATTCAAAGTCCTATCTATGAGCGTACACATAACCCTGCAAAAGTGATAAAAATCCCTACAAGCAAGTAACGTATCCCTGAGAATGTAATATGCTTCTTTTCTAAAGAGAATCTCAATAAGGGTTCTTTATTTCGTACCAAACCTGCAAAAATAAACTCTAAAATCCTTCTTACTCATAAGCTGCTAACCCTCTCATATCCTACTCTACAACCCAAACATAGTTGCTATCATAGCCAACTTCCTACTAAGCCTGTTTTAAAAACTAAAGTGAGAATGAACCATTCCCAAAGTGACCCTTTGAAGTCTAAATTCACTAAACTTAGTCAAAGTCCAAGCATTCATTTGAGTTAGGACAAATATCTCCACCTCATCTATCCTTTTATTATTAAAGATCACCCTATTTATAGTTCCAGATTTTCTTCACTATTGCCAACCACAATCCTTTCCACACTTTATTGGCTTTACATTGAAGAAACTTAAAAAAAACCTATAAAAATTACTATCAACTTCACTACTTCTCACCCATGAAATCTTAATCACCTATCACACTTTATCCACAATGGTATCCACAAGCAAAATAGATTAATTTGTTGTCAAAGTGATTAGATGGTACACATCTTTTTAGGACTTACAGAAAAGATTAAGATTGGTGTAATCTTTTTATTATCTCACTTATTCAATGGTGCACGCTCTTATGTATCAAACTAAATATTGATGTAAATTTTTAATTGAAGTCTTATTTGGATGGTACACATAGTTTAAAACTAAAAAAAAAAAACTTAGCAAACTATTTATTGCTTTATTGATTAGATGGTTCAAACTATTTAAAATAAATCAAGATAATTTATAATAACCCAAAAGTCTTTTATATATCGGTCCTACTATTTTTCTCTTAAAAATAAAGATAATACAAAGTAAAATAAATTTTATAATATACTAAAATGAATTTGTTCAACTACTTTTTAAATTAAATTATTATTGAGTTAGTCATTTTAATTTTATCATGTGCACGTGAATAAGTTTTTTATTTTATTATATATAGATATTTTACATGATAGATATAGATAAATATCAACATAAAAAATAATATAAACGTGTTACATATGTAAAGTTTAATAAAAGAGAGATTCATGTGGTCAATTTTCTACCAACGTAAATCTTAGCTACCGTAAATTTTATCCAATAAAGTCTTAGCTACGGTAAATCTGCAAGACTTTACCATTTTAAAATCCTAATACATACATCCTTCTTAATCTCCTATCATATTTCCTTCTAAATATGCAACTATATTTTGAAATTTTACCCTAATAAAAAGGATGTGAAGAAAATTATTTGTGGCCTCCTCTTACAAATTTGATTTGATTCCTAACATATCATTACGCGTATCATTACTAACACATCATTAAGTGTTTAAAAGAGAGAACGGTTAACATATCATTACTCTTATCATACATAAAAGGGATAGCTGCAATTTACAATAAATAAATAAATAACTAAAACTATACAAACAATCGTGATATGTTCCAGGCAATTACTTCGTGCACCCATCAATTTGAATATGCACCTTATCAATTTGAAAAATACAAAAATGTTCTTGATATTTTCTTTCAAATCCATAGCTTTTAGAAATAGGTTCCGAAAAATATTTTTCCAAACATAAATTTTATAATCTGAAAAATATTTTTTGAAATAAGATTTTTAGAAAATATTTTTAAAATATAAGATTTATGTTCCCAAAAATATTTTTCAAAAACCCTATTTTGAATATAAAATATGTTTCCGAAAATTTTTCTAGAATTTATTTTTAGTAAATATTTTCCAAAACAAAATTACCTTCCAAAAAATGTTTTTCAAAAATAGATTCTTAGAAAACATATTTGGAAGGACATTTAATTATAAACATAAAGAGCATTTTAGTCATTTTATATAAGTGATGGGTGTAGGTTAAAAAATGGAGAGGTGCTGGAAGTTTTAGTCTATGTCCCAAGTACCTGTCAACCCAGCTAGTCATTGGCGTTTCAAAACTTTAATTCTTTTAATACTAAAAATAAATTTTAATAACATTTAAACTAAATTATGGATATATATTTATATATTTTTTAATATTTACATGTTTAAATTAATTTATAAAATAAATAATTTAACTTTTTTCCCATTTTGATAGATAGTAATCCATCAATCCTCCAATTCACCCCTTACAGGAGATCAACATTTCTAGGCAATGACTTCCTACACCTCTCCCTTTTTAAGCCTACACCCCCATTACTGATGCAAAATGATTAAAATATCTTCCGTGTTTATAATTAAATAGTTACTGAGATATGTTTTCCAGAATCTATTTTTAAAATATAAATTTTATATTTTGAAATATATTTTTCAGAAAAAAAAATTCTATTCTAAACAATGTTTTCTAAAAAAATCTACTTCAGAAAATATTTTCTAAAACATAAAATTTATATTTTGAGAAATGTTTCATAACTTATTTTCGGAAAGACATTACTTTATGGTTTTGAAATAAATATCAAGACATTTCTAGTATTTTTAAAATTGACTGTGCAAGTTAAAATTTATGGAATGCGGTAAACAATTGCCACATTTCTAGTTCATTTTAAAATAGCAGAAAGTTTGATATTTTTTCCGGACCAATAATAAAGCCCAAATAGGTCATACCAACTCATTTTGTCATTCTTCATCTTGAAAAATAAATATACCATATTATATTAATGACAACATATCATTTTATTTTCCTCATTTAAAAAATTATAAAAAAAGATTAAAATTAAAAATTTGCCCTCCCATCTTTCGGTCTACAAAATCCAAGTCCTAAAACATAATTCAGCATTTCTAGTTTTAGAGAACTTTGAAATCATCTATACAAACACACAATCACTGGCATACTTCAGGACTTCTAAACCCATTCTTTACTTACTCGACATTTGTTAATGAAATTTAGAAACTAACACCATATTACAAACAATAAATGAACTATAGATAGTAGTAATCCATCCTTTTAATAAGTGCAGACCACAATGCCTTCTCTACATCAACTACACAACCACTTGCTCACCCAAACAGTATTGTTAGCAAACATTTCTCGCTATATTTACTTCTTTCCCTTCTTGCCCTGCTTCTTCTTCTCTGCATGACATGCATAAAAAGAAATCTTAGAAACTAGCTCCATTACTGACTTTATTAATAATTGTTAAGCAAGCTGATAGCCTTGGGTATTTAGTCTCATTTTAGTAAATATTAAATGTTCGGAGTATTAAAGTTTTAGTTCCCACATCTTAATGACTAGCTTTTGGGATAGGATCCCCTAGTGCTTGGGTGCTTATAAATTCAGTCTCTTAGAAAGAGTTACCTATGGAAGAGTTTGACCAGCAGTAGGTTAACCAACAAAAATATTCAGTGAAGAGTCATCAAATAAAGTGGCGTGGGGTCAAAATAGTCAAGATGTCAACTCTTACGAACGATACCAGGATAGAAACTTGGATATAAATACTATGGAATGTTCGGTGAAGTATTCAAGTATTTGGCTCTGTCTACTTTATAGCTAGTCTTGGAGAGTGAGTTCTCCAAGTGTTTGGATGCATAACACATCACTTTGATCACTACATAATCAATGGGTTTGAGATTTGCTTAGTGAGGCACATAATTCTAGCATAATAAGAACACGTTGTAATCATTCATCATCTCTGTAATGATTGCCTGTCAAATCATGCACCTATTGAAGACCACATAAAACTGGCTATTAAGGAAGCATCTAGTAGTGTTAGGTTTAGACAGACGGTCTAACGCATGTATATTAATTGATTTTTAGGCTGTCTCAACAGTTTTCTGTTATTTCGTTTCCTAGGTTTTATAAATAGAAAATTTGATGTGTACGGTAGATACACGGTATCTTGGGAACAAACTGTATATAGAACCTTCAAGTGAATAAAAGTGTTTTCTTTCAATTTTGTTCTTCTGTTTTCTTCTTCTTGTTGATTGAAACCCAACAATTAGTGCCGTTTGTGAGGACAAGAAAAGTCAAGAAGTGTTGAAAGCATAGCCACCAAGTTTGACGTCAAGAAGTTTTCCAAGGAAAATCAAGATCGAGGCTATCTTGATATAACAAGGGTGTGTTGATACTCAAAGGAGTGAGGCAAACATGCCAACTTCGTCTCAGAAAGAGAAAGCTAATATGATCAACAAAGTCAAGATTGCGAAGGAAAAACTTAATTTAATGTACATGACCAAATTTTTGGCACACAAACTGTTTAAAGCAACAACTGTCTTCGTTCAAGATAACTGTGTAAAGAACAATGGTAGAGCAGCTAGCAGATTTCAACAAGATTCTGAATGATCTAAAGAATATAGAAGTGATGTTGGAGGATTAAGACAAGGCTTTACTGCTACTTAACAACTTGCAAAAAATGTTTGAACACTTTAAGGATGCTTTGTTATTCGGGAAGGAACAAACCATTACATTGGAGGAGGTGCAAACCTCAACCAGGACTAAGGTGCTACAAAAGCTTCAAGAATCTAAAACAAACTAACAATAATGGGTTGAGTTTGAATGTCTCAAAGTCAACGAGTAAGGAGTGGAGAGGGAAGAAGCCATCGTACTTGATCTTTCGAGTTTGAGGGTATTTTTCAATTGGAAAAAACAAAATTGAATCCAAAGAACCAAACAATTCGACATGCTCAACTCTTAGGGTCAGTTTGGTACTTTTGAAAGAAAGGCAGAGGAACAAGAGGGTGGAAGGGTGGAAAATGGTTATTTCGGAGGGTAAAATGTGAAGAAGGATTTTAAAAAATGGTGGGATCCACAAGGTGTTTTTTTTCCTGCACAACATTTCCAAGAAAAACATGAAAAGTTATCATCCACCACAACATAATGAATTATGTTGCTTAAAATACAAACCACAACTTTTTAATACTTTCATCATTATGGAGACCCATAAATAATTACGGAAGTTTGTAAATATATTTTTGGCTTTTCTAACCATAGTAACAATAAAAAAAATAAATAGAACAATGTTAATAATTAATTAAACAATCTCAAAGTATTAATCTTCAGTTTTTTTACCTTCTGTCTTTTCAATCAAACAACTTTATTTCCATTATATTTTCATCTATATATCTTCCTTCCTTTTCTTCTTCACTTACTTTCTTTTCCTCCATTTCTTTCCTCTCACCGAAAGATACCATTAAATAGCAAGTTCAGTTAAGATAAGAATACATACTTAGACACATTAACAGACATAAACTACATTTCATATGCATATACATCTACGAGAAAGAGTCATGGATAGATTAGCTACCTAGTTTTCTCCTAGCTTCAGATTTCGCAAAGAATTCCCTCCATTCATCGGTTAGAACAAAAACTGGATCATCATCCTCTTCCTCACCATCAAGATCTATATGCTCCAGCTCTTGTGCAATCCTAGAAACCAATCAAAAGTATCAGAGGAAAGATCGATTACCCAACCTTGATACGAAAGAAAAGGATAAATAGAATACTTGAAGTAGTCATACTAAAACCTAGGATTCAATTTGTTTCATTGTTTCCAATCTATAACAAGAAAACAGATATGACAACAAAACAAACAGTGCAGAAACAAAAATGTACAGTTATATTTCTCAGGTTAATCATGACTGCATAACAGCTACAATCTAATAATAAGTAACATGAGACAATGTCAGTTATTTTTATTGTACTCTTTCAGGGCAAGAAAGAGCAATGGAATATGCAAATAATCATGGTAGTTATATATGAAAGAATAAATTCGTATTTTTAAGAGAATGGTGAAATATAGTTCATTTGAATCTCAAGGGAAAATTCTTATTGGAGAGACAATAGCTCAATTAAGGAATTGATTTACATAACCTTGCATAGATTTGTCAGTAATTTAAGGTCAGGCAGTTTCTTCCATAGTAAAACTATTGTTGTTCTTTTATTTCATTTTGGAAATCTATTAGAATCTAGATGCAAGGTATGAGACTTGATTCCCACGTTGGAAATATGCGATTCTGGTGTCAGATTTATATGACCCATACACTCTCCAACTACAAAAACTACCATTTGTGGCATGGTTCTTCCGAAGATTTTATCAAATTGTAGCAAAAATTTTCATCACGTCTCAGTACAAAGAAATAGATTGGGTGGTTAGTGGTTAAACAAACATTGCAGTGTTCACCAGGTACTAGTTTATGCACAATAAGCCACTGTCCATTCCATAGTATTACTAATTAATCCTATAAATTTTCTCCATTTCTAGAACTTCAACCTTCCTACTTTCTGATTAATGAACTCTAGTGAAACAATTTTTTTTCACTCAAAACATAATTGTCTGTGAACGGCACATCTTAACTGGGCATGTTGTCTGATTTGTGTAGTCCACACAAAAACACAAACCATGATGAAGCACTCCTTCAAACTCTCTTTTCCCTCTTAAAAACTTTGTTCACCAAATATAGCTTCATCAGCTCAACGCTTCCGTAACCATGATTTTCAATAACAACCCACAACCACAACATTGTGTTTCCAAGCTCTCTGCAACCACATTAAGGTCACAATTGCAATCCCAATATACCCCAAATTTCAGCAATTGCAATGCAACTACAACCACACCACAACCCTTCCTGTCCCCTCATAAGTCACATAATTCTCAACAACTGCACAAGTCATTGCTCTAATCAAAAATATTAAAAGAAGATTTCATTCTTCAATTTCAAAACTCATCAAGCTCCTCCAAGTTTCACAATCTCCAAAGAATGTTCCGTTGCGTTTTTATTTTCTGTTTTCACTTTTTAATTATAAAGAAGACAGTATTTTCACTCCATTTCTTGTTTACAATGATTTATACAGCAAACACTGAACATAACTTTTTTGTTGTTTGTTTACATTATTTCCTCTACAAATCTTCCAAACAAATACACTCAAAACAATGTCACATTTTTCTGATTAAAAGAAAGATGAAAACAAGAAATAAATGCACAAAGAAAGGCTCCAAAAGTCTCCTCCAATCTACTTGAGAACAACTTCCCTCAAAGAGTGGCCAAGTATACGGAGAAAGCTGAGAATAGAAGAACTTACGGAGGATCAGAAGAAATGGGTTGTTGTTGTTGTTGATGATGATAACTATGCAGAGGCTCAAAATTGGGATGCGTTGTCTGGAAGGGAGCAAAACATGGTTGAGATTGAGGTTTGAGGAAGTTAACAGCGTGAAAGTGGGGTTTGTGGAGAGGGCAGTGGTGGCAGTGACGGCGGAGGGGGCAGTGGAGGCAGTGCTGCTGCGGCTGACGATGGGTAGTGTGCTGAGGGCATCGCCTGCATCCTTGCGAAGCCATCGCAACTGCAATGTTAGCGGTGGGTTAAATGGAATGCTGTTGGGTAAACATGAGGATTATTTGGTAAGAAGAAAAATGACAATTACTTCCTGCACCCCACCGTTAACTCTAATGACCAAATTGCTCCTCATTGTACCATCATCTTAACAGAAGTAGAGGACGAAACATTGTAAAAAAAATCTAGTTCTAAGAAGTTTCTTTTTTTTTTTTTTACCACAAATATCTTTCAAAAAGCCTTTTTTTTTTAACACAAATATATTCTGGAAATCTCCTTCTCGAATACAAATATATTCGATTTTTTTTTTCTGGAACATATTTTATATGTTTTAAAAAGTTTGTTTTAGAATATATTTATGAAAAAATGCATTCTTAAAAACATTAGATACCATATTAAAAACGTATTTTATACGTTTTGCCATTTTCTTCATAATGCTGTTCAAAGTTCTGGAATAATTTTTCAGAATGTATTTTATAAATTTCAAAAAATATATATACATTTCAGGGAAGTTTTTACAACAGATAATCCAAAAGTAACTTTAAAGAAAAATAAAATGATTATTTTGAAAAAATTGGGAGGTACAAATTTAAATTGAGGAGGTACAAGAAGGAATTATCAAAAAATATTGTTGGACTAAAATTTATTTATAATTTTTAACATATATTTCTATTTTATTTTGGTTTCCAGAATATGTTTGTTTGAATTTTGGTTTATATACACAATAAATAGTTTTGTGTTCTCAATATTACTTTAATTCATCTAAAATATTTGTTGTTCATTGGTTTTTGTATCATGAATATTTTTTTTATTTCTATGATATATTTTTCAAAGGTTCTAATTCAAAATGAAAGTAAACAAAGCATATTAACAACACTCTAACAAAATAATAAGAATTAAAAAAAGTATAGAGATCTAAAATCAAGAAAAATAACTTACCAACTAAAAAGTTAATTACATTTTTGAAAACAAAAATATATTTAAGTTGTATAATTTTTATACTAATATATAAAGGTAGACTTTGATAATTACATCTTGATACAAATAATTTCGTTATAATTTATCCTTGTGATATTTTTTTATTATAATAACTATTTATTGATTGTGATAATGAATAATATTTGATGTTTTAAATAGGTAGAAGAACGAAATCAAATAAACACATATTCGGATTTTGTATTTTAAATTATTAAAATATTTTTAATTTATTTTGTTAGATAATTTATAAAACTTTATTGTTAGTGGTCTTTTCAGTTATTGATTTCATTTAATTTGAAGTTTTTTTTAGACAAAATTTCCTTCTCTCTCAATATTTAGACTCGATTCATATTTATCAAGTTTTTAAATATTTTTCCTCTTAACATTTGAAAAGAGAATGGATATTATAGTTACTATAAAATTTTAAATATATTTAATTATTTATTTTTTATAATTATTTGATAATTATGTTATTTTATTTTATACTCTATTTTAAAGTTATACAATTATAATTCCTTTTATTGATATATGATATTGAACGAAAAGAAAATCTGTGTCTTTTTGACATTAAATCATAGATAATATCATGTTTTATCTATTATTTCTTATTATCTTTTATAAAAAAATATTTAATTAATATTTAGAAAATAGAAAATGTGGGCTGCAGCCGATCTAAGTGATCACCCAATATCCATAGTAGGAAACTCCAATAATATTCCCTAGCAAATTATACTTCATTGATAACAAATATGGTGATTACTCTACTAAAGAAAACTTTAAGAAAAAAAAATTAAAATAAATATTTAATTAAAAATAAGGTGAAGCCCTATATTTATGATAAAATTAATATAAATAATAGTTTTTGCATTTTAAAAGAAGAAGATATGTACATTGAATGCTAGGTGGGAGTCTTCCTAACTCTTTGTAAGTTTGAGTTTTAAGATGTTGAGGTCAAAAGTACTATTAGAACATTGAACACAAAAGATTAGATAAGGAAGATATACAATTAATTCAAATCTGTTACATCCAATTACTCAATTATACCAATCAAGCCTCACATTATAGATTTTGAACTTTTACTAACACTCAACAAAAAGAAAAAACTAGAGAGTAACGTATGTCTTGAATTCTACAAGATATGATTCCACCTTATAACATCCTATTACAAGATTGTGAAAATAAGAAAATAGGATTGAATTGTGTTTTTAAATTTCCTCAATTTTTCGCTTATCTTATTTGAGTATACGTGATTAAAAGATATATGGATAAATATGATATAATAAAACAAATTATTTTGCAACCACAATTTTAACTTTTCTTTTTTTTTTAGTTATATAAACAATTATAACATGTAATATTATTAAGAAAAGAAAAGATACTTAATATTTTTATAATGGTTTGTCTTATCACCATATATTTTTAGTTTTTGGCCAACCAAGCAAGTTCCATTAGGCATACTACCATTGTGAAGTACTCAAATATTCTTTCCGCTTCCAGCCGCTCTTGATTGACCTCGTTCGAGAATTTTTTTACAATTCACTTTTGACTTAACTAAGAATATTTTTTTATCAAGTCACTCCTAGAACAAGAAAAATGAAATGTTTGAGTGATAAAAAAAATCACAATTTTTGTTCATTATAGAGAGTAGTGTCTTTCGAAGTATACAATGGTTAGAGTCTCTTTACTAGTGTGTCAAATGAACACAAATAATGTTATTACGAAGTGTTTAGGACAAGGAGAAAAAATTAAGGGAGTTTTGGCACTTGTAAGAATAATAGTTATTCTTCTTCAAATTGAATCTTCATATAGGCTCATAAAAAAGTAATAGTTAAAAATTTTGTTCTTGAAACTTTGGACTCACTTTGAACATACTATTTCTTCAAGTGTCCAACCACTCTAATCAGTGGTGGCTCAAGGTTTTATAGGACTTAAAGTAAATTAAAAAATGAGACATTTTTTAAATTAATAAAATAATTTATTAAGATTATGATATTTTTATTTAAAATCTATTTGTCGAACTTTTTGTGATGTAAAATTATTTATTAAATTATCATAATTAATTTTATATAACATATCTTTTTCAATAAATAATAAAGTTATTTCGTTTAATCTTTGTTGATCTTAAATAAGATTTTATTAAGTTAAGTTTTGAAAAACTCCTGCCAACAGAGAACAATTGATAATGAAATTGTTAATGTAATTCTATATGTTATATATGCACGCATTTGAAAAAGAATGTATTTTTTTTATATAATTAAGAATTTCAATTGCTTCACCATTTTTCAATCCTATAATCTCTTTTAAGATATTTAGTCTCTACTACCTTCCTTGGCTCTAAACAAATAAGATAATTGTTAATGATTAGTCATGATAGATGAGCATGTGCAAATATCATCAAACCCACCATCTACACTTCAACTCATCTCAATCCCCAACGAATCAAATTTTCATTAAGCGATGTCAATAATGACACAATCATGATCATGAGGCATTTCCCTCCCATATAAGGAAATAACAATATTATCAGTCAAGATTATCAATGAAAAATCATTGATAAAAACTTTTGTAAAGAAATCTGAGAAAGATCATAATATAGATTTTCAATAAAATATTGAGAAATAATATTTTCAGGGTTATGAGGGGCTTAGGGGTACCTCATATAAATACAAAACAAAATGCAATACATACATACATAATACATATATATATGTTTTCCTTACTTTGAAAGTTTTGAAGCAAAGCTTCCTTCACCAACGTTTTCTTACACAAGTTTGTCTCATGGGTGTAATTAAACTAATTATTGTGAATCTAGTTTGGATTTGGTTATAAAGAGATAAGTATTAAAATGTGAAATATCTCTGGTAACAATGTTTGTGAAGAGATATTTACTTGGATTTTTCTAGTCTTTTTGTGAAATAGCCCTTATCTTTTAAACTTGTCACATCGTGGTAAAATTCTAGTAACTCTTGGTAAATAGAGAAAACTTATTGTCACTAATTCGTCTAATCGTCTATAGGCAATGGTTACTTCATTCTTCCAATACTTTACTCCAATTTGTATCATTTAAGGTTTCTTAGATTAGATGTAGAGATTAGACCATCATCGCATAAGCTAATCATCCACGTTATAATTTTCTACTAGATAAACTCTTCATCTTTTGCATCTAAAGTCCTTTCGCTTTAACCTCTGACTTCAGTATCGTTTGATGATTTAAAATCATCTGTCAAGTAAAAATTTGACCCTCCTTGGTTATTGTCTTCATTTGGCAGCGTATACTTCATTATAGACTCTTCACATATATTTCTCAATATAAGATTTGACTATTCATATATGACCAAATGGTGTAAAAATTTATATTTTAAATAGTTTTATAAAATTTGTGACTGATGTGTCCCATCCTTGGATGTCACTACTTCACCTTATACTATATCGTTTGACTAGCCACAAACACATGTGCGATCATATTTGAATTGCCTAGAATGTAAAGGTCATGCTTTTTCTCACTTTAACAACTATAGGCATTCTCCTTAGAATCTTTATTATTCCTTCTTCCATCTTGGTTGTTAAACTGATTTGATTAAACATGACGATTGACAAAAAGATTCCTCTTGAGCATTGGAACATACCTCACTTTTTGCAACAATATCTTTCGATTATAAAACATCTTTAACCTTATAGAACCCATGCCTTGCACCGTACTGACTTTATTGTTTCCAAGAAGGACTACTACACCTTCTTTTAGTTCAAGATCCCAAAGAACTCCTTCACATGACACTTGTATAAGTGCATCCTAAGTCCATGATCCAACTCCTTCGTGTATAAAAGGCATATTCCGCCACCACCACCCCTTAGACTCGCAACTAGCAGATGTTATCACAATATTAGCATATTCCTTCTTAAAATGACATTTCTCTTCTTTTGTGGACAATTAAACTTGAAGTGACATTTCTTATAGTAATTGTAGTACTCAATTTTTACCATATTGTTTGATGAGCATCGCTTTGACTTATATCCTTTAAACTTTTTTTTTATTATTTTCTTTAGACTTTGATACATTTACACTCAACCCATTATCCTTTTCCTTAGACACTTGAAACTTTTGAAGCTTCTTAGTTCTTATTGAGGTTTGTACCTCCTCAAGAGTAATTGTTTACACCTTTCTAAACAATAAAATGTCTTTAAAATGTTCATACATCTTAAGTAAGGTGCTAAGAAGAAGCAAAGTCTCATCCTCATTCTTAAGCTTCACCTCAATGTTCTCTAAATCCTTCAAAATCTTGTTGAAATATGCAAGTTGCTCCACCATTATTCTTCACTCTACCATCCTGAACGAATATGGTTGTTGCTTCAAACAAAATGTATGCTAAAGACTTATTCATATATAATGACTCAAGTTTCACCTATAATTAGCGACTTCTCTTAGTTTCTTATCACAAATACACAAAATTACGACGTTCTTGGCTTTGTTGATAATGTCAACCTATACTGACATGCTCTCCTCACTCCTTAGAGCATTAACAAAACATTAGAGCATTAACAAAACATTGTAGTATCAAGATAACCTTTATCTTGATTCTCCACAATCTAAATTCGTTTTCTCAAAAAACTTCTCAATGTCAAATGTGCATGACTTGAACTTTTGACACGATGCCAATTGTTAGGTTCACAACCATAAAAAAGTTATATACATATAGATAGTTTTACAAAATACAATATACTGTCTATACACATAACAATATTTATATATAAGACCTAAAGATGGAAATAACAAAAAACCGTTCAAGAAAATTTGTTAAATAAAGATATACTAGATAGTCCAATTAGTCTTAATACTACTAATCAATCTTTAGTAAATAATATTTTGCTGCCTTACATTAAATAGTTTAAAGATGTGATTGGACTCTATAATATGATCTCCTAAACATGATTTAGAGGTGATCTTCACACTTGTAACTCTAAATTAAAGTTACTATCATACTTTGACAATAAACTATTTATTGTTATTCATCAATCATAAATTATATTTATCATTTTTTTTAAAAACTCTATATTTATCCTGAAATATTTTAATAAAATATATTAAAGTTTTACTTTATAGTCTAAAATTACCGTCATGACAATGTATTTCATTCCATAAATTCTCATTATGAAATATATGATCATAATGACCCTATAATAATACTAACTTGTATCGTTTAGTGTGTATTAAAGGAGGCTTTTTTCTTTTTACTTTGGCGAAGAGCCAAACGCTTTTTTTATTCTAACTCATACTATAAAACATTACTATTTAATTAGTTACGTAGTTAAACATGTTAATTACATCTTACTCGATGTCATAAGATTTCTTGAAATATATTATAAAATTCCATCATCAAATATACAATATATCAACAAATCAGATAACTTGTATGGTTACGTTTCATTGTTTTGCATCAAACTCAGGTATACATTCTATAGAGGTGAAGAGTCGTTTTTCTTTCTTTCTCAATAATGGACAATAAATATTATTATCAAACCATGGATTTAGAATAAATATAACGCACACAATGTAAATTTTAGGAAAAAAATTATGATTGATCTAAAACGACAATAGTTGCCTACAAATTTTAAATTTAAACGAGTTTCACTAAAAAATGTAAATATTGAAATTATATTTGTTTACACTTCAAATTTATTGATGTCGTTAGAGTTCTATCTGAAATATTATCTATTTTAAAGTTTAGTAACTTTGTTATAATTATGTCTTAAAAAAGTATACAAATAAATTAAATGAGAAAAAACGTGTAAATCATCTTTGATTTCATTATGAGAATTTTTGATGTTTGGAACCATAACAAATCCTGTTGTGAATGATAAAAACATACATTAAAAAAAATACCAAATTCAACAGACTATAGTTTAATAAAAATAAAATACAAATCCTTTTTAAGATTGAAAACAACTTACCAAGATATATAACACAAAATCTAAGGATTCGGATTTCATGCTGTTGAATCAGTTACTCCAGTAGGAGAGATTCAGTTCCAATAATGTAATATTGCACTGACCCACCGACCCCTTAAGATAACAACATGAACATGATATTTTTCTTTTGGATAAATAAATATTTTGATTCTCGAATATATTTTCATGTGAGATATTATTATAGATTTTGATATTTTAAGGATATTGATATTCTCACATATCATCACTCATCACATAAAAAATAGTATTAAAAAAATAAATAACAAGAATATGAAAAGTCATTAAATTCATGTAAAACAAAACATATTCACTATTAACAAAATAAAGGGAGTTGGAACTTATTATAGAAAAAGTCCAACCTAATACAGTAGTAGACAAACTCAAGTTTTTCACACCTAAATTATTCATCTATCTCCACAAATTACTCCCAATAAATACATGAGTCTGTTCTAAAATCTAAAGTAATCATCTATTTTTCAAAGAAATAATATAAGTGGAATCAAAAATTTGACAAAGCAAACAAGAATTACAGGTCAACCAAAGTTTTTTAAAACCTACCCTTCAATTGAGTATATTCAATAGCAAAATTAACACCTATGAATTCAATGTCTAGAACACATTGAATAGTGAAGAAAGCAGAAAAACTATTCACATGTTCTCACAACCCCTTGAAAATATATTCACAAGTTGCAAAATCAAGAGCATCTCTAACAACTTCATATTTGACTTTAATCCAATCAATCTCGAGAAAGTGCCAAACAACTTACACAGAAGACAATACATTCCAAGTTTTAGTGTTAACAGTAAATTGCTTCTAAATAAAAAAAAAATCTAAAATTTGGTTAGTCATATGCTTTCTGAAAGTATTACCAAAAGTCGTGTTGGAGATCTTACATTGACTAAAGATGAGGCCTTTCAATAGTTTATAAAGTGGGTACAAACCTCATTTTACAAATCCGGTTTTATAAGGTTGAGTTAGGCTTAAAGTCCACTTATGATATAGTATCAGAACCTATCATAACAAGGTTGTTGGGCCTATCGCGCCACTCAACCCAACTAGAGATGAGGCCTTTTAATAGTTTATAAAGTGAGTGCAAACCTCATTTTACAAATCCGGTTTTGTAAGGTTGAGTTATCCTTAAAGTTTATTTTTGATAAGTCGAGATACAATCCTTAATAACATGTACAAATTCCAAAAAGAATTAGTCCAACCATCAACTACATTAGATATAAAAGAAATCATTTTCTAAGAAGTTATACCTACCATAGAAAAAATACATTTGAAAGAATATAAAAAATCATTTCAAAAAATTTACTATATGACTCAATTATAAAAAAAAAATATTCACCAAAACAATATCATATAGATAATTGACCCCTTGCCACAGAAAATTGATAAATATAAACCTTAACATATTTGAAATACATAGATAAATGATAATTTAGGTTTTAAAGGAAACAAAATTGATTTAATAATCACATATTGAGTAAATTGTACATCTTAATTATAAAAATAAATTGCGTGAACCGGTAAACAAAATTAATTTAGTTAGTTATTTTAAAAATATCATCGTTATTAATTATTTCCAAATTTATCTTTTTATTATTCCTTAATATAAAATACATACACTCATAATATTTAATAAAAAAATATATACAAAGCTGTATAAAAATTATAAAATATTTATAAAAAGATCAACAATTTCTTTTAATATCTAATTGTACAATTCTTTTTACGTCTTTTAGTAATACATGAGTGATAGTAAACCTAACAACAAAACTTATTCTTACACTTAAATAATTTCTTTAAGAAATAAATTACCATTTATATACTCAAGAACAAAAAAAAAAACCTTTATTTTATTCTTTTCTTTGCACCCCATCCCTTTCTATATAATACATGAACATCAATCAACCATCATCCATAGCTAAATACCTTCTAAAATATAATCCATAGCAATATATAACACACAACATACACACCCACCACACAGCCACGTTTCTGAAAACAGACTCCAACCTCTTCCATTTTTCATCACCTTGGTTAGTTGGTGGTCCTCCTTTGAGTTCTTATTAGATTACATTGGCTTACTCCCAATACACGATCCACACATTCTAGCATGCAACGTTAACCCCACGAACAAATCATCATTTTTTTTTTATTTTTTTTTTCCTCTTTTCCTTAGCCAACTTTTTCTGTTTATCCTCTCTGCTTGTGTGTTCTTCATCCCCACCCTTTTTCTGAAACCGAGATCCGTAATACCCTTTTGCATTCAGTTTCTGATTGGCGTGTTTTCTCTTAGTCTGGTCTTTTTCTTAAGCTTCTTGATTCATCTGGGGTGGTTATTCTCTTCGACCCTTTGTATGTTTTGAGTTTCGAATTCGGTTGGTATTGAAAAGTTGGGAACTTGTGCATATCTTGGTGAATCTTAGTTTGGTAGTTGTGTTTTTTTTTTTTTCTTTTTTTGCTTGATACCTTTTCTCGTGTCATTTGTTGGATTTTGGCCTATTGGGGTGATAGTTTTGTTTTGGGATTTGTGATTTCTCAATGGGCTGTTTGGATGAAGGAAAT